>Ga0116227_10002394_pt1 | contig 42771 bp, 43 predicted proteins | sample S1TSphgellanicum_FD_89693 | JGI IMG/M metagenome (GOLD analysis project Ga0116227, IMG submission 89693) | Host-associated microbial communities from peat moss isolated from Minnesota, USA - S1T2_Fb - Sphagnum magellanicum MG | ecosystem: Host-associated > Plants > Peat moss > Unclassified... | reverse complement strand
CTTTTTTTTTTTTTCCAATTTATTTTTAAAGTGTTGTTAAAAGATGGGTCACAGGTTTTTTTTTTTTTTTGGGGGGGGGGGGGGGGGGGGGGGGGGGGGTGGGGGGGAGTGGGGTTCATTGGGTTGAGCAAGACAAGCGCACTCCATTGCCTGTTGCTGCAGCAGCATGAGCGATGCCAGACCCAGAAAAACCGCCGCGCATGGCGTCGCAAAATGGATTCTTCCTGTTCCGCAATTCAAGATTCCTGAATTTGCCAAAAGGGGGGGCGGGGGGAGAGACAGTAGTAGCGAGAAAGTGTTTGTGATCATCCTCATTCATCATCGTCATTGCAGAGTTCGCGCGATGATGAGTGGCAGGCAGCTGTAGAACAAATGCACCTAGTCATCTTTCTTTGAGCTCACAGAAGAAGGGAGGGGACAGAGGGACCCACGACGATAATGACCTGAGAGCTGATCCTCTGCTCCCTAATAAGAGCATCCCCAGCGGTGCTTAGTATGCGCGACCCTGCAACCAACCAACTTACTTCTCACATCCAAGTTTTAGTTATTTACTTTTTTTTCAACCCCAGCTATAAGAATGAAAGTGAGACTGCAAATATGTGGGAGACTAGTAATAGTAAACCATCTGGACCAATCAGAAACAGGGAGTACCAGTCAAATCATATTCATTACACTCTCTTCATCACTGGCAGGTGCATAGCTTTGCTCTGCCTTTCACTAGCCTCAGCAGACTGTCTGTGCAAATGGGCAGGGGCAAAACCGTTTTCCTGAGCCAAACCGGCATGTTTTGAATTTTCTTCATCCAATTTTTTCTGGCAGGGTCTCACACTGAGCACCTCTGGTGATGTTCTTATGCGGCGTCTTGCTCTTGGAGATGGCATGAGAGAGACGGTAGGGATTGTCGGGTTGTTTTTCTGGCCATAGAGAGGGAGAGAGTGTGTGTGTTCTTTTTTGCCTCTGCTTCTTCAATCTTCTCTCTTTTGTTTTCGCGATCTCGAAGGCCACAGAGAGATTGACGAAGAGAGAGACCGTTGGACAATTTCAAAGAGAGAGAGACAGAGAGAGAGAGAAAGTCTCCCTCTCTTTGCCGTTAAACCCTAGCTATCGCCGAATGGTTGGTGTTTGTGTCGCTGCTGCTGTTGTGTGTAATGGTTTTTTCTATGGTGGGATGTTCGTGCAGCAGCTGCTGTGAGGAGGGAGAGAGAGAACATTGATTGAGACACGACGCAGGAGAACAACAAAACCATAACAGTGTGTGTGACATGGCCGTCGCGCATGCAGCTGTGTCTTCTTCTGCTGCCTCCAAGTACATATGTACCAGCAGGCAGACACCGGTGGTGAATGCAGGCAGACATCATCAGAGGCTGTGTTGGCAGCAAGGAGAGGAGCATGCTGCTGCTGTGTTGCCGAGTAGAGAGTATCATCATCGTCGTCGTCACTTCTTTGGGAAATTGGTTCTCCACTTAGGGTCGAACAAAAACCCTGTTCGAGCTGTGGGACGAGACGGACTTGTGCTGCATCGTCGTCAGCCTAAGTGGCAGCAGATTGTGGCTGCCAGTCCACCAGCTGAAGAATTAGCTGTGCGGACAGAGCCACTGACAAAACAAGACTTGGTGGCCTACCTTGCATCTGGATGCAAGCCCAAAGAAAAATGGAGGTTTGCAGCTGTCTCCTCCCTCTCCCTCAAGACTCCTTTCATTTCTCAGCAATCCATACTAAATTGGGTTTTGCTCAATCTGGAAATGATCACTGTTTGTGGAGGATCCATGTGGTGCTGCAGATGTTTGTGCAGTTTGTGTTCTGTATAACCTCTGTATGTGTGCAATGCATTCAACTGACACTGGCCGAACATATTTGGTCAATAGTGTGATTTTTTTGTAGGCCTCAGTTCCAATGTGAACTCATTAAAATCCTTTGAGGCTGTCTGTCTCTGCAGAAGTTTTGCAAATGAAGGAGAGTATGTGCTTGGCATTTTCTTGTTGAAATGATGTGTGAAGGAAATGACTATAAACAGGTTGGATGTGGCTGTGTAGGATTGGAACGGAGCATGAGAAGTTTGGGTTTCAACTGGGTACACTGAATCCCATAACGTATGAACAGATTGCACAGCTTCTTGATGGTATTGCTGAGCGATTTCACTGGGAGAGAGTATTGGAAGACAACAAGATCATAGGCCTCAAACTTGTAAGCATTAAGACCTACAATTTTAGAATTCTTCTATTGTGCAAGCATTCTTCACTTTGCACAATTCAAGACAGCAGGTGTTTTGTGTAACATAAAGTGTTTGGTTTGTATTCTTTGGGTGCCTCACTGTAGAGTGCTAGGTGCAGTTGGATATTATCAAACTCTCAAGTGTGCTTGGACCATGAGGTAATGATTTCCTTGGTCTTCAGAGTAGTTCATGTATCATATGATGCCAAAGCCAGATGAGGCAGCAACTGATGAATTGATGGTGTGGTTGTTGAGGGAGTGATTAGGATGGTCAGAGTGTGTCACTGGAGCCTGGGGGTCAGTTTGAGTTGAGTGGCGCACCAGTTGCTACACTGCATCAGACCTGTGCAGAATTGAACTCTCATTTATATCAGGTCTTATGGTAGCACCTCCCTTTATGCTATACATACAACAGTATCACCAGGCTTTTGAAGTTATCATGGCTGTGTCAAATTGCCCTATGTGCTTTTTTCTTTGTCATTTGCTCAGATTTTGTAGCTGCTGCATTTAAGTGTATGATGAACTACATTCTAATTTATGTCCACAATCACAAGCTTGCTAAGACTTTCATAATAATAATTTCTCAAGGAAGAGGCCATCTGGATAGCTTGGCCTGCATGAGTATCAGCAGTTCTAGAGTATGAGGTTTACATGTGATACCTGTTGGAAGACTTGCTTTTTATTGGCACCATTATGTAGAGATGGCAATTGATTTGGGTCAATTTATGCAGGTGAAAGCAGTGTCTGAGGAGATTGGAGTTGGATTTGCAGGCATTGGCTTCCAACCTAAATGGCCTGTGGATTCCATTCCTATCATGCCCAAGGTATAGCCATCAAGGTCACAACAAATTCTGGCTGTGGCTTGGAGAATGCTTTTAGAATGTTCTGAGCTTGCTGCATTTGGAATTAATGAATGTGCTTCCAAATCCTAGAAGTCCAAATGTAGAATTTGAATCCACTACATTTGAGAACTCTAACCCTAGGTTGTAGATTGTGGGAAGAGCTTCAGACCTCTGCTTGTATCTTGTTGTGTTTGTGATGAATGCTGTTCCATTCCTTTCCCTGAGAGAAAGATACTGGAGTGTTCATTTTCCAGCTGTGAGTTTTCTCTCTTGATGTTTTGCACTTTCTTTCTCCCACTTCTTGAGCATATGTACCTGCACCCCCCAATCCCCCCAAAAATGAAAACAAAAAGAAATTTTTTCTTTTCCAGCCTTCCCAGCATAATCCATTATCAATTCTTGATGCCTTTCAATGGCCATAACCTGAGGGGATGGAAGTTCAAGCCAGGATTAACATGCAGGTTCAATGGGAGACAGTTTCACTCAAATGGAAGTACCTTTTTTGACCCAGTGATCTTGGCCTCTCGGTTGGGTCTGCAGACTTTGGGAGAGGGTTAGCCTGTGACTGAATCTGTGCATGCTTTTAATTGAGTTCAACCTGCTTTGGAACAGGCCAGGTATGACATAATGCGCAACTATATGCCGAAAGTGGGCACATATGGTCTAGACATGATGTTCCGCACATGTACTGTGCAGGTACTTTTGTTTTACCTTTTGTCTCTGTCGACTTGCAGTCATTTTTAGGCCTGTTATTTCTGAGAGATAACCAGCATTGAGCTTACATTAGCTCTTATCCCCTCCCTTCAAGCAGTTGTAGGTTCAAATCTAGTTGTCTGTAGAGGTGAGAAAGATCAGGATCTCAATAACATGGAGGGTCACTGGGTCAACCAGTCATGCAAAGTAAGAGAACTGAGGGGCTTCCACAGCCAAATGTTATGGCATTCTTCTCAAAAGAGATTAAGCTATGGACTATTGTCATATGCAGGTTGGTTGCATTTTAGACAAGTGAGTTATTTGGTATAGAAATGCCTCTAAAGCAGACAAGGATGCTCCCTATTTTCTGTCATAATAACAAGCACACCTTCAAATTATGCACATGTGTATGATGTCCTTGAGAGATCCTTCCATTTGTTTCTTGGAATTGAGCAGGTGAATTTGGACTTTGAGACTGAGGCAGATATGATAAGGAAGTTTCAAGTTGGCCTTGCTTTACAGCCTGTAAGTGTTTAGGGTACCAATGAAGCCTGTGACAGAACATGTCGATTTTGGATTATTGCTCCCCTTCATGCTGTTTTCAGTTTTTGGTAAGCTCTTATGTTGTTTACATTGGTAGTAGAGGATTACGAGTTCATAGTTGATTCGATCCCAACTTCTACTTTGGTTGCGCTCCCTGACAGATTGCAACAGCACTTTTTGCAAATTCACCTTTCACAGAGGGAAAGCCCAATGGTTACCTGAGCTTCAGAAGGTGAGACTGTCTCCTTCTTTTCTGGTGTATGCAACCTTGAATATTGGGTTCTGTTAATACAGAGCTCATAGCTGTTGACAACTGTGGTGTCATTAGGACTCAGACCTTTTGTGATGGTGTGGTTAGCAGTCTTATCGTTCAACATGCACTTCTACTCATGTATTAAGTTTTCTACATTTTGGGTTCTGTGGCAGTCACATATGGACTGATGTAGACAACAACCGGACGGGTGATCTTCCATTTGTCTTTGATGATGATTTTGGGTATGGACAGTGCAACTATTTTGATGGTCACATCTTGCTAAATTCAGAGTAAAGCATTAGATCTCCATCTGCATGGCAGGAGCTTTTACTTTTCTTTATGGTCTACATATTGCATGCCCCCATTTGGATGAACATTTAACCTAAGTTGTGCCCACTAGCAGTGGAAAGTAGTGGAATTATATCCTATGTTTGTTGTGTCTTAACACTCTGTTCTGCAGTGATTCAGATACCTGTAATGAGGATCGGTGTCTGTGTGCAGGTTTGAGAAGTATGTGGACTATGCTCTTGATGTGCCCATGTATTTTGTATATCGCAAAAAACACTATGTGGACTGCAGTGGTTTGTCTTTCAGAGTAAGTGAGGCACAAATCATGTTTCCTTCGGCCCTGAAAGCTCTTTGAGTGAATGCATTAAAAGCAATTGCTGAGGATAATAGTGATGCAGCAATTCCATGGTTCCATTTGGAGACTTCCAGTGAAGTTATTTGGTAAAGGTGGTGCTTGAAGCAGGTGTATAGGTAGTGTTTTGTTGTGCAATCTGAACACAGTTACTAGAACCAAATGGCTCTGTTCCAAGTTGTGATGCTTAAAAGGGAAACTTCATACATTGGAACCTGTATGTGATGCTCAGAGATTTGGGGAATGGATCTTCTTGCGCAGGATTTCATGGCAGGGAAATTACCTGTTCTGCCAGGAGAATTTCCAACCCTAAATGACTGGGAAAATCACCTTACGACAATCTTCCCAGAGGTGCTCAGTTTGCCACAATTGCTTGCATATCTTAAAATGAATCAGCATCTTACTAGCGTATGGTATATGTTACATCCTAGAGAGTCTTAAGCTTTATGGGTTGCAGGTCAGGTTAAAGCGCTACTTGGAGATGAGGGGTGCAGATGGGGGATCCTGGCGTCATTTGTGTGCTCTGTCTGCTTTCTGGGTATGCTTACAGCATGCTTCTTTCATTGATTGGTATTGGTGTCCTGACATGCTCATATGACCTTGCTTGCTAAAAGTGTTCCAGTTAGATTCAGAGGGAGATTGCCACAATGTCTAGAGAACAACACACTAGGTGAGGCTTATAGTACTTAGTACAGTGTCCCATCAGTGTCAATGGCAAGTGTACGTGCTGCCTAGCACTTATCCACCAACAGTAATGTAATTCGTTTTGGGCTTGTTGGTTAGTAAGAGTTGGATTCATTGGTTGTGCCTGATATGAAATTCCAGTTAGATGTTAGGTTCTATAAGCTATGTGGAGGGAACAGATGCATGGTGTTTGTTGCAAATGTGCAAGTGGCAGGATGCTTGCAGTCTGAATGACATTGTTGTGGATGAAGGTGGGTTTGTTGTATGATGAGGAGTCACTACAAGGAGCACTAGATATCATTGGTGACTGGACAGTTAGGGAACGTGCTATGCTCCGGAGGAAGGTCTCTCTCTAACCCCACAAGTGTCAAATGTTCATTAATTACAGCTGTACATAATCATGCAAAACTGTGTCTTTCTTGAAACTCCAAAAGTGACCACAGTAGGCTTTTTGTATTTTCTGTTTCTTTTTCTTTCTGCAAATGATGTTATTCTTTCAGAAAGGTTAGACATATGGATTGGACCTCCTATTTGGACATGAGGAACTACAGTCTTGAACTTCAGTAACTTATAGAAATTCAGGACAAAATTCCAAAGCATGTCACATATTCCAAAACAAGCTTGGGAAGGCTGCAACTGTGTCTGACCAGGATTGTTATTGGGGAGGAACAGGTACCACAGCAGGGTCTTAAAGTTCCATTTCGGGATGGCCTCTTGAAACATGTGGCACAGGATGTCCACAAACTTGCAAAGGTCTGTTCAACTCTGGTAGTCCTTCACTATTTTCAATTTGAAGGTTTTGATTTCATGAGACTAATGTTCATTCCTGCCACTGCTTTGTAGCTTCTACAAAAGAGAGGAATTTTTTTTAACAGTTTTCATAATTGGAGTAGAACATCCTGGTCACCTGTAGCAGGCACTCCCTGAGGTCCTACACACTCAAGTGAAAGTCAGTTTTACAAGTGGGACTGCTGTGGTGTAAGCAGGATGGATTGTTGAGAAGAGGGTACAAGGAGGTTGGCTTTTTAAATGTAATTGAAGAAACTGTCAGAACTGGTATGAATCACTATTTTCTCCCATCCTTTCCTTGTTTGGTCAATTGTCAGCAGTGTTTGGATTTGAGGCTATGAGCAGTAGGAAAGGGACATCCCCAAGAGAAGGCATCACTTGTCTTTGTAGCCCTTTGTAGAAAAAGTATATTATTTCTAATATTTCCACATTTTTGGAGTTATGGTTTCTACCAAACAGGGCTACAAAAAGCCCCATGGTCATAGGTGTAGTAGAATGTTTGTCATGACTTTTTCCCTGAGCATGATTCTAACCTACTGGGGATTGTTGATGATTGCAGGTGTGACCCCAGCAGAAAGGCTGTTGAAATTGTATGATGAGAAGTGGGGAAAGAACATTGATCATGTATTTAATGAAATTCTGTACTGAACACTAGTAGTAGTGGTAGCTGTCTTACAAAAGATGATGTGATTATCCTGTGCACGTGTTCTCAAAGCAATTCCATCCCTGAATTCTAGTGAACCAGCCTCCTGACCCATAGGATATTTTGAAGGATTCTCTTAAGTAGGTTAGCCTCTTGTGTGGTGTTCCTCTCAAATTTTGTCCCTCTTAATGGGTTGCAAGGTTACCCAATTGCCAGCTTTTGCTGGATAAGCAGGCCTCCTACAGGAAGGTTGTAGTACTTGCTGATCACAAACTAGTCAAGGTTTTCAGTTCTTCGAAATGCAATTTTTTTGAGTCTGTTGATGATTTGAATTTACCAGCTCCTATATTATTTGTCACTGTGAAATGTATTCACACTGCTATATTTGGGACTGGCTTTTCTGTAACCATTCTACTGTGATGTTGTGCAGTGTCTATTCGTCAAAGGATAATTGTCAGGGCGATAGTAGTGGTTGATTGGCTCATCAGGCTTTTTCTTCCATGTTTCTTCCATTTGAAGAGTTGTCTTTGCTTGTGGTCAGTGCAATCTCAACTGATAATGATACTCCACATTCCTCTTTTCCATTTAGGTTTTGGGATTTTGTCCAAGTGGCAATATTACAGGGATGTACTTTGTGGGTTCTTTTCTATGTTGGTCTTGGTATATAAGCTTGCTCCTGTCAGAACACTGGTATCAAGGACCCTACCAAGCTGATATGACCTGAGGCAATACCAAACCTGTGCCAGGACCAGCCTCATAAGGACCCGAGGTAATACCAGCCTTGTACCAATTTTATACCACTTTCAACATCAGGTATGTACTATGTACTTCATACCAGCCAATAGTGAAATGGCTGGCATGAAACCCAATATCAAGATCAGAATGGTATGAAACTTTTGAAAAGGAACCAATACCATGACCAGGCTGCTATGAAAATTTGAAAAGATAGCCAATAGGAGGACCAGGCTGCTATGAAAATTTGAAAAGATAACCAATAGGAGGACCAGGCTGGTATGTTCAAAAGTTGATATCAAACCAATGCTAGGCATTTCTCCCCTAAAGCTTTGCCTTGATTTTAGCAGTTTTAATTTTTAATCTACCCAGCAGAAAAAAAGGGAGACAGTGAGGGGAGGTGACTGAAAGCATAAAAAAACTCAAAAGTGCTTTAAATACAATGCAGAAGTGAAAGCAGCAGATAATGGAACTAGAGAGAGAGAGAGGAGTCAGAAAGAGTGATGCATGATTAGAGAGTGTTTTGGTTGTGAATGTGAGATTTAAGAAGACCATGGCAGCAGGTAACTAGCTAGATCCATGATGGGGAAGCCCAGTATGCTCTTGCTCCGCTCCATGCCCATCCTCCAAGCATTGCTGGAGCCCAAGTACAGAGTGTTTCCCGCTGTGGAAGAGAGTGACAAGGAAGCATATTTGGCTGAGAATGTGGAGTCCATCTTGGACTAATATCTTTGGCTTGAAAGTGGGTGGACACTGTGCTCATCAACAAGCTGCCGAAGCTCAAAATTGTGTCCTTCACCAGTGACAGAGTTGACAGGGTGTGTGCTGCTGCTGTTGTTCCTGCTGAAATTAGGGTTATTATGGTCTTTGCCCAGGTTTTCGGGTTTAGGGCTTGAGATGGAAATCAGGAATTAGGGAAAGTCTGCTTGCTTGCTTCTTGTAGTAGTAGTAGTAGAAGTAGTAGTAGGGACTCCTCAGTCTTCCTGCAGGCACTAACTCTTCAATATTTGGTGCATGAATGGAGATGTCAAATAGATCTGCACAAGTGCAAGTAATGTGGAGTTGCTGTTACCAATACACTTGATGTTGGCACAGACAACTGTGCAGATATGGCAATAGGATTGCTGCCGGCCACCATGCACCACATTTGTGCAGCTGACTGCTTTTTGTGCAAGGGCTTGTGGCCAAAGCTTGGAAGATATCCCATCTTCACTCACAAGGTACAGAAGGTTATTTTACTCTTTGTTGTCTGCTGACCTAATTTCACCTTTGAGTTGGGTAATGCTGCAGCCATCTGTGACTTCAAAGGAATTTGTTAAGCTGTTGTGTGATCAGCGGCCATCTGTGAACTTGGAATATGCATCCAGATGAGTGGTTTGGGTATAGTTGGACTTGGTCAGATTGGCCTGGTTGTAGCAAAGAGAGCTGAGGCATTTGGTTGCAAAATCTCCTACCTTGCAAGAGCAGAGAAAAGTGAACTTCCCTACAAGTTCCATGCTACTGTACTCAAACTCGCCAAGAACTCAGACGTGGTAGTGCTTACTTGTTCTCTGATAAAAGAGACAACCCATCTTGTTGGTCGAGAAGTCTTGGATGCACTGGGACCTGAGGTATAAACCTTCTAAGTCCCAGCTTGTAAAAGTTTGAGCAGTGTTGGATCCTGTCCATCTTGTGGTAGTAGGTATGGCCTGCTGCATACATGTGGTGCTTGTATGTTTCAAAGGTTGTCATAAGGTTGCTGGTGTGGGAGGAAATGGTGGGTGTATACAACAGAGATAATTATACTGATATTTGTTGGACAATCTTTCGAGGGATTTCTTGTCAATATTGCCAGCGGTTTGGTGGTAAATGAACATGAGCTGGTAAAGGCTGTGGTTGAAGAACGGATTGCTGGTGCTGGTTTAGATGCTTTTGAAAATGAGCCTCAGGTGCTACAAGAGTTGTGGAACATGGAGAATGTGGTTTTGCTGCTCCACACGGCCTCCACCACCTGGGCCACAGTCAAGGTGGCTGTAGAACTCATCATCAGCAACTTGGATGCTCACTTCTCAGGCAAGCCTTTGTTAACTCCTTCTGTGGATGATTAAAAGGGACAGCTAATTGGCTGCAGATTTGTTGCTCTAGATTGAAATCAGAGTTGCTCTATTACAATGTCTAATGGAATGGCCTGCCCTTGGCACCTTACCCAACAGAATGGACAGGGTGTTGATCATTCCATAGTATGTAGTTTCCATCTGCATGCACCCTGTGCCCAAGAGACGATGAAAGATAGTAGTGTTGCAGGCAGCTTGTAGAGACCAACAGGTATCTCCTGCTTGAGACTGTCACTTGCTCTTTCCAGTTGGCACTACATGAACATTCAAGATAGTATGGGGATGTGGATGTGGGGTTCTTTCTCCTTTCAAGCTTGGCCTTGTGGGCATGACATGAATGTTCAAGACTTTTTGCTTTCCATTTCTTCATGCCACAATATGCCCTTTCCACTTCTGTGCACAATGTTGTTTCCAATTTTATTGGGCAAAGGGGTCAATGTTAGCACATACAACTTGTTTGCTGCATCTAGGTTCATCCAGGTGCCTCTTATCATGAAATTGTAGTAAGTTTGAACTAAATATTGCATGCAGTGTCATCAATTTTTAGCACCAAAAGAATAGGCCAGTTATCGAGTCACCATTAACACTATGAGATTATGATTGCATGCACATTGGTTTTGCTCATGGACATTTTGAAAAGAACCACATTATTCTTCAGGAAATCATGCCTTGCTTCACGTCATACCAGTATGATCCTGTAATGTTGTATGTCTATTAAGCAAATCAGAACAGCTCCACCAGTAACAATATAACAGCTTGTAAACTATAATTTGTAGGAAGTTTAGGCTTTAGATAGTGTGAACTTGTGAATGTTCACATGATACAATGCTTTCAAAAATGGTTAGTAAAGAAATATGATTCACTTTGATTGTTCAGTCACGATGGTTGGCCCATGTGAAGGCATTCAGATGATCCTCTCTCTACACTATGTAGTATTTCGCGGTTATGAGAGGGATGAGGAAATAACATGCACACCATTTTTGGATGTGGTAAACACTACTAGAGAGTGTGAATGCATATGCTCTAAAAACCTACATTGATGGCAAGTCCAAGGACAATATTTCCAATCATCTATCTAGTGGATAACCAAATCATGTACATTTGTTTATAGCCTTCAAGTATAACCAAGGGTCTTTTGATGTCTTATCTATTTGCAATTAAATGGTAGATTACTTCAAGTTAAACCTCCTTTTGCTTATCATAACTAATTTGTAAGATTGTAAAAGGTTCAATAACACTATACAAATCTTGGGTCATGTGACCATTCTTTGCTCAACTAACTCAATTCGATCATGTCAACATAATCACAATTTATCTTTCTTTATTTCGCTTTGTTTTCAACTTTTGGGAAAAAACTTTAGTTTGCATGTATCTTTGTGTTAAATTGATGACATATGAAAACAAATAGCAATTGGCAAAAAGTGCAATTTTTTTTTGCTAGCTACTATTTCACGTCTTTCTGTTGTCACCAACATAACATTCAATGCAAATTATAGAGCACATTACATTCATGTATAAGGTGTGCAATTTATAAACTTCATTAACCACTATCACCCAATAAATACAAAAAAAAATTGTGAGATTAATAAAATAATTTTTTTGATAATTGTGGCAACCAAAACTAAACATGACACACATGGATTCCACACATGAGCCACTTATGTTTGTTGCAATTCAACACACTAAATGTAGAAAATGGTTAATCTTAAACAATAATAAAACAATGTCCACCCCGACCCAAATGCGAAGATTAATTTAAATGTGACCAAATGCCTCGTGAAGGTATATGTGGGAATATGGTTCTACATTGAAGTTGAACTGGACACTTTGGTAGATCTTTCTCAATTCTTCTCCATTTTGAGTGATTTAAAATGATATAGGAACACCTTCTCAAGCTTTACAAATCATCTTGGAAATGGAAAACCTAGGGACCAGCCAAAAAAGAGAGCTATAAAGAAAATATGTTTTTTTGAATTGCAAAATGCATTTTTTTTTCATTTTTCTTCATTTTGACCCCTCCTACCTTCAAACCTCATAACTTTCTTTTTTCTTATTCATTTTAAACGATTTAAAGTGCTATAGGAGTGCCACTTGAAGTCTACAAATCATCTATGAACTCTAATAGCAACAGAGCAACATACAAGGATTTTTTTGAATGTTCAAGGAACCAGCATTTGTAGTGTTCAGTGGTTTGGTTTTTTTTTGTTTTGACCTTTCTACTTTGGGAGGGCCATAACTTTTTCAATCCTTTTTTTTTTTTTTGGGCCGTTTTTTAATGCTTAAAATGCACTAATGGGAGGGTGTAATGTTTGTTGGACACTAAAAACAATGGAACCCTCCCATTGGATTTGGCCTACCTTGAGTGTTTACGTGTTTGATCATTGGTCAATTTACCTTACATGTTGTTGGTATTGTTTTTTCAAATATAAATTACCAAACTAGGCAAAGTAAGGGTAGATTCAAATACATTGTGCATATAGTTGATGTTGCATATATAATCTAGTTTTTAGTAGTATAATGATATAGATCATTTGTATGAATATATTGTGCAATGTAATATATATGATAATATATATTATTATTATTATTTTGAATGCATGTTATTGTGATAGAATATAAAATTCTTTAGGTGATGGGCCCACACACACATGAGTGCTTTATTGTGAAATTTCTAATTTTGTGAGTAGCGGAATGAGAGCCAATAATTGATCCCCCATGATCCTATTCAAACATGATTGTCTATAATGATTTTTGTAGGAGTGAGTATCAAAATGAAAGTTGGTGATTATTTTGTCCAATCTTGTGATTTTGTCAACAATGATTGATTCATCTTAGTCTTCAAGCAAGTGTTTTTTGTTGACATGTTTTATTGAATGAATGTCTTAAAGTATTTTAAATGGAAAGCAATAAAGAATTCCCTAGCATCAAGAGGTCTAATGGGAAAAACTCTCGAATATGGAAACATCAGTTGTAGTCTATTCTTTTGTGAACTTGATTTTTAAGAGATTGTTCAAGGAATGAAAATCGTGAATGACAAATTTTTGGATAATCATTTAAATTGCCAAACTTCCTCACAGGTTTGGCATAGACTCATTTTGCTACATATTAAATCCACAAAGCTCTGTCATCATTTGTAGCAAAAATTCTTTGAATGTATAATGGTTGAAGGTCAAGACATAAGTATCTTGGCAAAATAGAATGTTTTCCTTGCCAATTGAAGGATTTAGATGTAATGTTTTTGCTTATCAATTGAAGAATTTTATAGACAACAATTCAGATGATCTAGTGTTTTGATGACCAAGGTTATTTGTAATTCATTTGACAAGCATGATGGTTTGGTGAATACTTAGACAAAGTCCCAGAAGAGCAATCTAACTTTGACAATTTGAGGTTGCACTTTGAAAGGAAGAAACAAAGATTAAAAGGCAACAAAAAACACAAAGATCCAATCATGTGAAAGCATTTGTAGTCAAAGAAGTTGTTTAGCCTCTTTCATTTGTCACATTGGACTATATAAAATTGGGAAACTACATGATTTTGAGAAATGCAGATACTCTTAAAAAATTAAAGGAAAGATGACCTCATTTTAATTCTAAAAACATTTTAAATTGTTTCATGGAACATATTTTCCCTTGGAAACTTTTTTTGAAAATTTTCATGAGATACAAGCTTTTTCGAATGTTCTTTGCTCCCATTTTAAAAACCTTTAGAAAATTCTACAAAATCAAAAAATTTGAACTTTTTTCATCACTTGAACATGATTTGAACCAATAATAGGTAATAATTTTAATTTCCAAACCATATTTCAATTTCAAAACGTTTTCTTCATAAATGATTTAAAAGTTTTTTGAACTATGTACAACTCAATGAAGTCCTTGTAATTTTAATAAAGGACGGGCTTTAAGAGCTCAACATTGAAGTTCTTTTTCATTTCCTTTCCCTTACCATTGTGCATCTCAATTCTAAAACAAGTCCATTTCACACCCAAGAGCTAACATTTGTAATACATGCTTGCCTTGGTGATGTTCAAGTCACCCTATGATCAAACAAATGGTTTATTCTAAATTGGGTGTAGATGGAACCTGTAGTTAGTTGATCCCTGAGCTGTTGTAGATTTTTCTCATAGTTGTGGTTATGGTAAACAATGGCTTGCACCTTTTCCCTCACACTTGAACAGAATCATAGTGCAACAAATTAGTATTTCGTTTCATAGTGATAGTTGTGACAAAATGCACTTGGATTCTTCAGGTGACTACACTACTACATTTTTTTTTTAAGGACAACCATTCTGACATCTAATGATCTTTTTCAACAATCACATATGTAATACATGTTGGATCCAGTTGAGGTTGGTGGAGCAAATGTTTCTTGAGACTAGAAATTGGGTTCAAAAACACCAAAAGGATCAAGGGCAGAGCCATTACTTGATAAGATAAGCAGATTGTTTGAACCTGCAATTAAGAGCAAACATGGATATGTTGAAAACAGAAGAACCAATCAGTGAACTTAAGAAATATTCAACAAAGAAAACATCACCTAAAAGCATCATCACAACTCCTTAGTGTATACAATGGTAATTTAGTCTTTGGCCATTAGTCTCCTAGAATGAGACTAAGGGCCAAGACTAATACCTCTAACCTTCAATGGTACACACTTCAAACTTGTCATCAATTTTTTTAGTCTCAAGTCTCAACATCCACTCAGTTTTCAAAACAACTCCGTATATACATAAGACAAAAGAGACACCAGACCTAAGTGCTACAAATGGCAGAGGCATGAAACCAAAACTCCAGGGAGGCCACCCCATGGCAACCTTCTCTGTGGTACCACATCTGATGACCTGTTGAACTTTGACTGTGTTACAATACCACTAGACATGCTATTGTAAAGAAAATGAAATTATAGTGATTGACAAGACAGATTACTGGCATCATCAGTAGTCCATGCAAGACAAACACCATCTTCAAGTGATGAAAGTGATTGGAATCCCTCATCATGATTGCTCTCCCAACTATTTTTGGCATGAACTCTGTATGAACATAGCAATCTTCACAAATCCATAGATGTTTTCTTATTCAGAAAGGAGTACCAGGAGCTGTGTTGATGAGCCCAAATGCAATTACCAGTTTCACACTATGGTGACACAAATGAACTAACTTGTCTTCTTCCACATCATGCAGAACAAATTTTGTACAAGGTATGTACCTGTGTCATGCATGAGCCCTAACAATCTCTGCAGTTTTGCATGAATTTCAATCATCTGGGGGTGGTCTTGATACTCTACTAGAAAAATATGCACCTGCAACTCAGTTGTTTCTTCGCAGCTTTTTCCTTAAGAACTCTGCTGTTCTACATTCTCACAGAGATGCCTGTTGCCAGCAGTACCATAGATGTTTGAGAACAGCACATAACTAGCAACATTGTCAGGCTCCATTTCAAGAATTCATTTGGCAATGCATTCTGTCATCTCCACATTACCATGAATTTTACAAGCACTGAGCAAATCCATACATGCTGCTATGTGTGGTTTATAGGGCATTGCCATGACCATATTCTCTCTTGTAGATGGCCAACACGGTCAAGAAGGTCAACCATACATCTGTAATGTTCCAATTTTGCAGAAATCATGTAGTCTGTGACCATTGAAGCATAGCAGCGCATGCCTTCATCCACCAGACCTGCATGGTTACAAGCTAACAGAACACAAACAAAAGTGACATCATCTGGCTGTACACCTTCAAACATCCTTTCAAAATGTTTCAGAGTTTCCTTACCATGCCCATGCATGTCACATCCTCCAAGGATGGTGTTCTAAGTGGCCACATCTTGAGATGCTATCTTGTTGAACAATCTCTAAGCATCTTCAAGGCTCCCACATTTTGGATACATGTCCACCAAGCTACTCCCCACAAAGACATCACACTCACAACCACTTTGAATGATTTGCTCATGAACACCGCTGCCCTCTTCAATCGCAACTACACTGGCAGATGCATTCAGCACCACCACAAAAGTAACAGAGTCTGGTCACACACCTTCCTGTTGCAGTTGTTGAACTAGTTCCAGAGCCTTCTGCCCTTGGCCACAGTTCACATGTCCCAATATCATGGCACTCCAAGCAACCACATCTCGAGATGGCATTATATTGAACACTCTCCAAGTATCTTCAAGGTTCCCAAATTTTGCATACATGTCAACCTAGCTACTCCCCCACAAAGGCATCAGACTCCAAGCCACTTTGAATGAGCTGTTTATGAGCAAGCTTACTGTTGTCAAGAGTTCCTAAACCAGCACATGCCATAATCACCGGAACAAAAGTGGTGAATTTGTTAGGACTCACTCCTTCTCATCGAATTTGTGATCAGAAAAGCTGCATCACTTCTTCCAATTGCCCATCCTTCACATACTTTGTAAGATTCTGATTCCATGCAAAAATGTTCAATTACACTGTTCCTGGTGCAATTGTAGCTATTTCACCCATGGTGGGTTTCATCAGTCCTCAAGCCAAAGTGCTTCCCATGTCTTCTTGTGCTTGAAATCTGGATACCTTTCATTTGTCTACAGCTAGAAATTTAGGTCAAGTTGATCAGCCATGGAGTCCCCACAATCCAGGCACAAATGGCATCATAAGAAAAGAGAAAGCCACACTGACCTTCTTCATCAACATATTGCATTTAACCTACCGGGCTACTACTACTATCCCACCAGTGCAAAGGACCTGAAAAGAAATTTTTGCCAAGTTCAGCCCAGGGCAGGATAACCACCAAGAGAGAGCAACACAATGACACCAACAAGAGCTATGGCTTCATTGACAAGTGAATTCTAACAGGTGAACTCCTGCCACAGTTTCTCTCTCTAACCTGCTGCAGGGACTGCAGAAAAAAACTTCCTTTCAAATCATGTAGTTTTATCACATAGAAGCCGCCATGATGAGGTAGTGCGACTTGCACAGAATGTGTCCAATCTTTCAATTCACTTTCGAAGGTATCAGGTCAACAATTTTTGGGCAAACAAACCATGGGAAGAAGAAGGCAGTAGACAGACACACAGAGAGTGGAACTACACAAGGAAGCTTACAATTGCCATGATGTCTAAGTGCCGCCTCTGTTCCTATCCGGTGTGCTCTGGGCAGAAATGGGGTATACTGCATACTGCAAAAGTTATCGATGGGTAAAGTGGAATTAAGGGTGCATACAGACACGTCGCAGCCAGAAGCTCGTCCTGGTCGACCTCCCTCTTCTTCTCCATGTGGTGGTGGAGCTATTGCTGCTGCTGCTTTTGTAGTCTAGAAAAGCGTTAGATCTTGCTACACACGACAATTGAACTTCCTGCATTGATGATGATGAGGAAGACATTGCCGCATTGCAAAAACCCTCGGCAATTGCTCTCTCTCTCTCTCTCTCTCTCTCTCTCTCTCCTCACCATCCAAGAACATCCCAAGTAAACTACCCAAATGCAATTCCCTCTCGAGCATCCGACCAAATGCAATCTCTCTCCCACCACCTGCGCATTTCTTGGTGGAGAATTCCATATTGTTAAGGTCATCAGTACGCTTGCAATGGCCCTAAAACCCTCCAAAACCCTAACATGATGGCTCGCCCCAGTAACCCTAAAAAGCTGGAGCACCAGTAATATTAGGCCCGCTTTACACTAGGAGTCAGGGCCAATGTTCAACCCAAATCCAGCATTCCTATTGGTGCAAAAGTTGAAATCAGCCACCCCCAAGGGCTTTATGGAGTCAAGGCTGGAAAAGAAAAAAAACTTTTCAATCTGCCCCAAGTACTAATAAATGCTGAACTTTATGGCCTTGTATTGGCCCCCAGGCTAAAAAAAAAGGATACCTTCAAGTTTGGGAGGCCAATTTGCAACCTTTGGGGCCAAGTTACAATCCAAAAATGCTCAAAGTTGGCCCCAAGTTTCTTTGGCCCTGACTCCTAGTGTAAAGGGGGGCCTTAATGTGTTCCAACTTCCTACCATGTTTAAAGAAACCGGGGGACTTCACAGTGGCCGAAGGTCATGGGCACCCACTAGTGTGGTAACTAAGGGTGGATCATGTTGTGCAGATAGGTACCCAATTTGTTGGCCACACCACAAGAGTGTTGAAATCTGAAGAGAAAGTGGGAAAGAAATTTGAAGAGTTATTATTGCAAACAATAATAGAGGAGGAATTGGAGTAAATTTGAGTCAAAGATTTTCAATTTCCATACCAAACATTCATTATTTACATTTATTTGTTTGAGAAGGAGAGGAGGAGGCATTTCACATGGAAGGTTTTGTCATGGGAATGTGATTGCTATGGAATTCATTCATTTGAAAGTTTATTCATAATTTGTAATAAATTTATATTTAATTTTAAGTAGTTTTTAGTTAATTTTTAGTTTAATTTTATTTAATTCATAGTTTTTTTTAGTTGAAATTTTTATTCATTCTTAGTTAAGTTTTAATTTATTTTTAATTAAAATTTAATTCGTTTTAAATTAACTCTCAATTCATTTTTAATTAATTGTAAATTTTTTTGGGTACATTTCAAATTAATTTTTAGTTCATTTTTAATTTAATTTAAATTATTTCTTAGTCCATTTTTAATTCATTTTTAGTTAAATCGAAACTCATTTTTAATTGAATTTTAATTCACTTATAGTTCACACATAGATACACATGAGTGAACATGGACCACATATAAATTTTTTTTTAAATTTGAACTAAATACATAAAAATATAAATAAAGATTTTTTTTAAAAAATCATTATTTTTAGTCTATTCAACATTAATTTTGAATACATTTTTTTATATAATCATGTACTACTTTTTTTTTTGCAATGAAATTTTGTTAAATTTTTTATTTTGCATGCATCATGGTTTTGCTTTTGTTTGTTTTGTTTCATAATCTAAATTTGAATATAAACCTACGTTTATTCTCATTTTAGGTTTAAAAAAATCTTGTAATTTTAATTGTTTTAATTGTTTTCAACTTGGGGCCAATTTCAACTTTTGCCCCAATAGGAACGCTGGATTTGGGTTGAACATTGACCCTGACTCCTAGTGTAAAGCGGTCCTAAGACAAGGGTCTCAAGTGAGTCTCAAGCCCATGGGAATGGCCCAAACCTGGCCCATTCTAGTGGGTAAGACCCGGGTAGAGCCCCTTAGAATGGCCTGGGCCTTGCCCATTTCCAGGGGTACTTGAAAGAGCTCAATGTTGATTGGTGCAGTTAGTTTAACTTTAGTGCAGTGCCTGGGCAGTCAAGTTAGCCCCAGAATTCGACTCCCCTCGGTCCACACGCAAAAAGAGACGAAATAGACCAGATGTCAGTTCTAAGTTGTAACTGCCATCCTCCTGGTCCTTCACCCTCCCGGAACCGTCCGGTCGTCAGTTCCGCTCAAATCCCTCCTGGTCTTTCAGCTGCGGAACCGTCTACTCGTCAGTTCCGGTGTATAACTGTCAAATCCTCCTGGTCATCCGCCCTGTTCGCTCGTCAATTCCAGATTGTAACTGTCATCTTCCTGGTCCTCCTGCCCTGCCGGAACTGTCCTCCCCGCTGAACAGAGTCCTGCTGCTTCCTGGCGACACTACTGCTTACTGCGCTTTGTTGCAAAGTCGTGATTAGGTTTGGTTGCGGAGCTATGAAGCGCACCATTAAGCAGGATTGCTGCATGCATTTCTGATTCGCTTGTGCTCGATTTTGCTTGTGATTACTAGGAGGGCGCTTGTGGGGAAGGGTTGGGGTGGGGGGGAGACATGCCTGCTAGGCAGCGTTTCTTTGTGGATCTCAAAGACGGAGAGACCACGGTGGTGTCATGGAAGAAGCTGACAAACGATGCAGAGAAGAACATGTCGGCGGGAGTGCCTTCGGATGCTCCTGCTGGTGCCAATCCTGCTCTGGAAGCGCGTATTGCTCCGGAAGTGCAGGTGGGATCTCCTGCTGTAAATTTTGATGTGCAGCGATGGGGAATTTCTCTTAGACGGGGTTTTGTGCTATGTTCTTTGTGTTCTGATTAGGTATTTCGTTCTGGATTCTTTTTTCCCACCAATTCTGTACTAGAGAGTGAGCAGTGGTCAGAGCACTTGTGATCATGTCTACTCTATGTATAGGCATCCGATTCGTTGTTCCCATTTTTGAATTTCATTGATGAATCCTCAGAATGCAATATTGTAGATGGTTTTGACAGATTTGCATACATGATGTGGACATAGCTTCAGCTGCATTCTTGTGTTCGCAGGCTCTGCATTCAGTTGCATGTGGCAGAGATATTTTTCATTTGCATTCTTTTGAACTGTAACCTTACAGTAGTATATACATCTCTCCGCATTGAAGATGGGGCTATGGCATGTTCAAAGGGCTGTTCTTTTTTGCTAGTTGCATTTATGTGGGTGTTTTGTTGTCTTTTGCTGCTGCAGACAGTGACAAGTGCGGCAGTTGTGGACCCAGACACCCTCCCACCTCCTCCGAATCGATTTAGTTCTGTAATTGAGAGGATTGAGCGACTCTATAAGGTGGTGTTTTCTTTTCAATTAGGCTGTTTGTTTGCTCCTCTTTTGAGTTACACAACCATTGAGTTAGTATGACTTAAGGCAGAGGTTACTTTTTCCATATTGAGTGACACATATGTTGTACAGTTCCAGTTTTGTGAGAAGGTTTAGAACTTTGGAAAAATGACAAATCTTGGCAGCTCACCGGGCCAATGTGCTTATCTATGGTGGATTCCGAAGGTTTCTAAAATTTTCTTTTTATGTGTCAACATGTCAGGGAGGAGATAGTGATGAGGAAAATGTGGAAGAGAGTCCTGATGAGGATCAATACGACACTGACGATCCTTTCATCGATGATGAAGAGCTGGTACATCCTTGTCTCAGTTATGTTGAGATGGGTAGCTTCAATGTTGTGGGCAGTAAATGTGTGAATGACATGAGATGGGGTGCTTTCTGATGACTTTCAATTCTGTTGGTTTTTCCTAGATGAGCCACTTGTTTGGAGTGCCCAAATAGCTCACATCTTGTTCTGCATTTAATCTGTGGTCTGTATGTATGTAGAATGAGTATTTCATGGTGGAGAAGGCAAAAACCAAACACACAGGGTTCTTCATCAACAGAGGAGCTCTTGAGAAGATGTGAGTCAATGCTCTGTCTTGAACCTTTGTGTTGGGTTCCTTTTCTTTTCTAGGTGTCATGGTTTTTCAGTTCTTCCTTTTGAGTTTACACCATGTACACTTGGTGAAAGTTCTACTGTTCAGTATTCAAAGGGGTCTAAGCATGTGGGACATTGTACTTTTGCTCTGAAATTTACAGTCGGAGTTTGTTCAAGTTCCTAACCTTCTTGGAACATGACATTCCAGATCTGTAGCTCCTCCAGATCCTGCAGTTATTCCAAAGAAAAGGAAACGTAGGGATGTGAAGAAAGTTGCTGGTGAGAAAATTGTGGAGGACTCTGCAAAGAGACGCATGAAGGTGAAGGGTAGGATGAAAGTTTCAACACAACAGCTACAAGATTCAGGAACACATGATGGAGTGGGGGCAGGAACAGGCTCTGAACAGGCTCTAACCAGGATTTACTCAAGTGAACCAGAAGACTTCTCCAATGACGATAGCAGGAAGCAGCCTAAACTTGATTTAGCTATGTCTCATACCCAAGGTAAGGTACGAGAATTTAAACAGGTGGCTAGTAAACCAGAGAGCAGTAAGAAATCTGGAGTCCTTGTAACATCACGGCTGGAGGTTTGGAAGGATGGGAAGTCAAAAGCCCGGGATGTTACTCCAAGCAAGATTGTGAAGACTGATGGAGGAAATGTACTGCAGTCTAGCCCTGGTTTAGTTAAGGACCTGGCCAATGGGCAGAAATTGGATCAAAGGTTTAGTTCACATCCAGAAGAGAAAAAGTGGAAAGAGGTGACAAAGGATTCCAAACTATCAATTCCAGTTTCTGGGAATCTAATGAAGCTCAAGATGTTACAACACTCAACCAAGGAGGAAGGGGTTAGAGATTATGAAGGTGCTGCCGGCAGATCAACTGGATCTGGGGTAAGCTGTCTACGTCAGCACCCTCATTGTCTGACCTTTTGATCTACTTTTCAAAGTCAATTGTGGGACTCAAGTGATGCAAAACTTCTGATTGCATGTCAGACACAGTTTCAACAAAGCTTCCAGAAGTTCTATGTCCTTTTCAATTGGCATTCTCTTACACATGTGGCAGCATGAATTGGACAAACTCTTTGTGTGGCATGTGGAGCAGAAATCATCATCACCAGGTCCAAAGGAATCCAGCCCAAGTCGTCGTTCAGGGTGGCCCAAAGGCACTATGATGGAAAGAGCTATTCAGGACCTTGAAAAGGGTGTTGCTGAATGTAGGTTTTGTGTACTGCCTGTTTGCATGAGCTCATAAACATGTCTGTGTATCTCATCTTGATGCCATCTATAACATTCAAGTGGATGTCTCTTCATATTGGATTGTCATCTACTTCTTTTTTCATTGTTTGTTCATTTGGATTTGACAGATTGCCCACCAAGAGCTGATGGTGAAGAACCAGAGCAGCCACCACAGTCAGGAGGAAAGGCTAAGAGGTTGCCACGTGAAGTAAAGCAGAAGCTTGCCAAAGTTGCAAGACTAGCGGTGCGTTGCATATGTACTTCCTTTTGAGAATGCATCTGGTTGTACTACAAACACATGAAGAGTTACTGCAAATAAGGGTGCTGTTTTTGTGACATCATGGCTTGTTTGATATAGTGTGTCCTCTGTATGCAAGTAACAGAGCCTATTTAGTTTTTGTGGGAGTGCAGCAGGCAAGAGAAGGCAAGGTGCCAGATGAGCTTGTGGATCGTCTGATGGGTATATTAGGGCATGTCATGCGCCTCACTACTCTGAAGGTAAAGTATTACCAATTGCATTATTGCTGAATTTCCTATCAGCATGTCAAAATTTCCTCCAGTTCTGGTCATAGCAATTCTCAACCTAAAAACCTCTGTGCACAACATCACAGGTGCTGTCAATCTCTTGTTTATGATTCTCACCAGCTTTCTAAACTAGAGGAAGTGTAACACCTATGTCCTGAATGTGTATACCTGAACTCTTTGCTTTTGGTGCACACAATAGGGATGACCCTCCTGAGCACTAACAAACTCATGGATATTGTAGTTTGGAGGGCCCCATGAAATGCTTCTTATATGAGCAATCTTAGTGTACAGTTTGACTGTAAGTAGGTGCAGTTTACAGTTGGCTCATCAGTACCTAGTCAAATTTGCTTCATGACCTTTGTGCTCGAAGTAGTTTGGTGAATTATGGAATTTAATGCCTAGTTGTAATCATCAAGCCAATACCCCAAGTGGTTGGTATTCACCACTACTTCTTCCTAGACATTTCCTACTCTAGCCAACCCAGCTATAGAAGGGGTCACTGGGTCAACCAGTTGTTCAGAACCATGTGCTTACTTGCAGGTCAAACTTTAGGGGAGGGTTGAGCAACTGTGTTGAACTTATTATGGTGGTTAAAAATGACCACCTCTGAAATGGATGCAATAGCCCTGTAGTGTGAAGAGCCACTTGGTTGCACGTAGTTGGCAAACTGAGTGTCTCCCTTTTTTGTGTATTGTGTTGGTTGTTTTTCATTGAATGGATATTGTTTGTTTGGATTGATAGAGGAATCTGAAGGAGATGGTGGAGCTGGGACTCTCAGCCAAGCAAGAGAAAGAAGGTCGAATATTGGATATCAAGCGTGAGGTTACAGAGATGGTGAAATCAAGAGTTTTGTCACTGCAAGCTCAGGTTCAGATTATTTGATTTCATTATGTTCAGAAGTTGTAGTTTGATACTTTCTTCCTCACCCATTGCTACTGCATATGCAGGTTGTACAATTATAGTCAAAATTCCTATTTAGTTGCCACCTGAACACCCAAAGGGATGTAAACAAGGTCCTAATTCCAATGACTTGTCCCAGGATGCTGATTTGCACGAAGGCTCCTTGGATGACTTTCAAGCAGCACCAGGTTCTGCAGAAAAAGGTGGAAGCAACAGTGCAAAGTACAAGTGGGACCATGCTACTGAGGATCGTCTCTGTGATCTGTATGAACAATACCTTGAGGTCTCTCATCTTTCTCTGAGATCCATCAGATGTATTTAGTGCCAGGGTCATATCTCAGTTCCATCACTAGCTGATCAAGAAATGACGTTGTGAACACACTCAAAAAACAAACAACCATGTATGTCTTGGTTAGTGAACAGGGGAAGTCTGGAATTGCTATGTTTGTCTTTATGCTTTAGCCACAAATCCTCAGTACAAAAGGTGTACCTTATGCAACCTTCCCAGAAGCTGAGCCAAATTTCAAATTAGAATAGTTTCTTTGCTTTGGAGGAATTTGCATCAGTACTTTTCAAAAATTTGGGATTTAAACCTGTGTTGTCTGAGCTTGACTGTTGTATGGGCTACATAAACAGGGAATGGATGAGCATAAAGGACCACAGACTCGGAAGCTGTACATTGAGGTGAGTTTTCCCTGTTGTGTGAACATTTAGTTTTCCTGCTGAGCATCTCACTTACAACTGGCTTTTTTAACTTCTGTCTTACAGTGTCTGTCTTGAGAGGCACATAGAGTGACAATCGCAAGGCTCACATTTCCAAGAAGAGACATTGCACTTGTGTTGCCACATTTGGACATATGGAATTAGATGTGGACTGTAGTCTATCTGCTACATGTACGCTTTTATCTCTTTTCTTTAGCATAATCTCCGGAGAAATTTCATTTCTGGTTGGGTTGCTCTGCAGCTGGCAGAGATATGGCCCGAAGGTTGGATGGATAATATTGGCATCAAGGCTGCAGTCTCTCGTGCCAAGGAACGAAAAAAGCGTCTCACTAAGCTGGGCAAGGTAAGATTTTCATCTATTTCTGCCTTTCTCATATGTTCTTGGACCTGTTTTCAAGTGCTATATCACTTAGTGCATCTTGGTCTGTGCCTATGTGTTTCTGCTTTGGTTTGTCAAACTGAGTTTAAGCCATTTCACATAGTCTTTATGCAGATTGTTTGTTCAAACTGGGTGTGGGGTAATTGCCACAAGGTCGCAGCAGACAGAGTCATATAAACTTGGTTTGCCTAGTACCGTGTCCAACCTGCATGCTTATGGGAAATTGGTTGTGTTCTGGTGGGTTTGGTTGATTTCTGCTGTTTGATTTTGAGTCTCAGAGCTCTCAACCACTGTTTGTTATGTTCTCTTGTTTGCTCCCTATGGAGCTCTTTCTATGTTGTGTCTGCCATAACTCTGGTCTGTAGCCACTGGTCTAAGGTAAACAAAGCCATATGTGTCATCTATCTCTTCCTTTCTGCCAATTGGGCACATGGACCATACAGCCACATGGCTGACGTATGCAGAGCTCTACATCTTGGGCATCAGGCTCCATCATTGCATTTTGGTGTTCTGTCTTTTACTGAGATGGCTGGACTCTTGCCTGGGACAGATTCTCCATCCTCACTGTGATGAGAGAAAAATGTCAATTACAGTTTCTGGGGGAGTTTCTGACCCATAGAGAGGTCATTTGTCTTGAAACTGTAGAAACAAGCCTCCAATCTTAACAAACCAACCTGATCTGTTTTCACCGGTGGTAAGCAGTGCAATATGTTTTTCCTTTGTGCAATATTTCAATCTATTTAGGGTGTGGATTACAAGGTGAGATAGAGGAGGCATTGGAGGCCCAAGACACAGGATTGCATGAACTTCCGACTCCTTTCCCTGACGGCATGTTGTCTAAAAGCTCCCCTCTCACATTTGCCTGCATCTGATGGTACAATACCCGGTGTCATGTCCAGCCCTTGAAAGGAAGAACCTGCCTGCCATAATAATCTTCACCTAGTCCCTTACCCTCATGATGCTGAGGAAGCTTGACATCCTTTGTCTTCTTTTGTCTGTGGGGTAATGTTTTCAGCTGAGTCTGTTGTTTGCAAAAGAGTAATGAACAGTTGCAAAAACAATGCCGACCCAGTTCCAGTTTCCTGTTTATGTTCACAGTTCCCTGTGCTTTCTATGCATTATTTTTTGTCTGCAACCTCCTATCTCCCACTTTCTGCTTCATCTGAAATGTCCTCCCTTCTCCTTATTCTAAAAGTCTCTCTGGTTTGCTTTTGATTGCATTGCACCCATGCCAGAAGTTTTGCACTTTTGTTTCTGGCTGCAGGAGACAAAAAGGAAGCCGAAAATACTGGGTCCTATTGGTGAGAAGCAAAAGGCATCTGAGGACCGCTCTGCAGAGATACTGTCAATCTTGAACAAAGCTGGTCAGCGGTTGGGACCATTGGTCACAAAGCCTAAACCTGTAGTTGGCAATCCTGAGGATCACTCTGGTTTCTCTGTTCCCAATGGACCGAGGCCATGGGCAACTGGGGATGCTGCAACTGCAAAGACCAAAGCTCTGGGTGAGAGCCACCCTATCAAAATCCTGAAGAAGTCAAGCAAGCATGATCTCAAAGACAAGGTACGGGAGGGCATGGAGCAGGGTTTTAGAGTAGGAAGCAGCAGTTTTGGGAGGGTGGCAGAAAATGCACTCCTGAAGAAGATTAGGAGGAAAAAACTAAAGAGCGATTTTGAGCATGATCTAAGCTTGCCTGCTGCACTGATGATGAGCAAGACTGATGATGCTGCTGCCAAGGATATTTCTCATACTAATGTGCCTCAAATCTCCAAGAGGAAGCTTTCCATAGCTGGTGAAATTCCTGGTAAGGAGATGCGAAGAGAAAAAGTGACAGGAGGATCAATCTCCCACAGTGTAGCTCAACACTGGAATCCCAATTATACGGCATTCTTGTAGTGTTATTTTTGTTGTATGTGTGGGCTCTCAAGTAGGCCATTCTCCAGCAACACCACCTTTCTTTGTTTGATCATCTTCCTCTCACCCACAAAGGGAAGAAGCTGTACTTAATTCTCTTATTTTGCAACCTGAAAGCAGTGTGCGAAAGAAAGTTTACATATCTTTGCTTGTGTGAAACTTGATTTCTTGTCTCCTGACTGTTGTTGTTTCTTGCTTTGCAAAACTTCATTTCATGTTTGCTGCCATACCTCAAAGAAATTGTCCATAACCCCAAGTGTTTTTTTCCCACTGTATTTCCTGTCTTCAACAAAGTGATGGATGCTGCTCCTCAGCATTTATTTTGTATGTTAGTAAAGCTTTACAAATCCACATGCATCGTCTACTGTATGGCATTGTGCCTGATCGTCTCTATTGCATTGTTTACTACTCTCTCTTCCATCTCAAACACTTCATTCTTTCTGCTGTTTCTGTTGCATTGTTTGCTCTCTCTCCCTTCTCTACACATCCTTCTTCCTGCAGCTGCTGTTGCATTCTTCCTGCCACTTCCTTCGTATTCTACTTCTGCACTCTTCCTGCATTTGTCTGTTGCATTCTTCCTGCTGCACTCTTCTGTTGTTGCATTCTTCTTGCCAACGCTTCTGTTGCACTCTTCCTGTTATTTCTGTTCAATCCGCACTGTCTGCTGCTCTCATTCCTCGGCAAAATTTCACGTTGCAATAACGAGAACCGCGTACCGCAACCCGGGATTCCAAGCGCAATGAATCCGTTTCTCCATTTCCCGCTCAAAAACAATCGTTGTCGGTTCCTGCAGCGGCCACGTCTGTTTCCGCGCGTTCATTTTCCCGCGACAATCAATCACCTTCCGGTTCTCCTTCAAAGTTTCCCGCACTTGCAGATTATGATCTTTTCTGCTCACCAATTTTGTGTCAATTGCAGGCCAGTCTTTCCTCTTTCCTACGCGAACTTCTGCAATTCCTTTCTGATCTGCTATTGCCGGGAGGAATGCTCATCTTGTCTGTGACCTTAGGAGGTTTTCCGATTTGTTGAATGGAATCTGTTTTTGAAGTCGCCAACTCCTGAAGCTCATGTGCTTTTGTCGCGGATCAAGTTGTCGTCGTCTTCTTCTTCTTCTGCTTTGTGTGTGAACCTTGATCGAGTTTCTGAAATCTGAGAGAGAGATTGTGAGAGATTACGGATTTGTTTTGAAGTGTAGAATATTTTCAAGAGTTCGTGAGTCTGTGTTTTGAAGCTTCGTGCTGAAGAGAATTGAAATTGCAGAAGTGTTGATGAAAGACAGAGACAGAGAGAAGAGGTAGTTTTGGTTCTGATCGTTTTGGGGGAGAGAGAGAGAGAGAGAGAGTTTTGCTTCTGATCGTTTGGGAAGAAGATGGAATCATCCAGCCCAAAGCATTATTGTGAAAGTTTACCGGACGCGGTCTTCGCCAAGGTGTTGCTGCTGCTACCGGCAGTGGAGATCGCGCGCTCTTGTGCACTTGTGTGCAGGCAATGGCGGGACGCGACGCAGGACGTGAGCTTGTGGAGCGAGCTTTGCGGTGGCACGGGACTGCGATCGTTGGATGCGTTGCGTTGCATGGGAGGTTGGAAGGGGCTGTTCGGCACGGTTTACGGCGTGAACTTAGTTGCCAGCCCGCATTTCTCCAGGATTCATCACATGGAGGCAGAGCAGATGAAGGGACAAGCCCTGCGTCCATGGGAGCCGAAACATCGATTGATCTACGACCGCATTTGCAACGTGGAGGAGGATCACGATGAGCCGCATTCCTTCTCGCACTGGGCAACGGAGGGAGGCTCCGTGTTCCAACGCGGGGGCGGGGATGGGGTGTTACGTGAGGATCCGCCGCAAGGATGTGATCCTTGCCCCGCGGCGCTGGACAAACCCGTCCTGGCGACGTCTTACGAATGGGGTAGGGTTCAGCAGTATATCGGACTCCAAACTTTCTCCAACAAGTTCCTGGACAACAGTCCACCCATGATGTTCTCCATCTGGTTCGCAGGCAGGCAAGGCGCTCCGAGTCTGTTGAGAGTACAAGTCCTTTTGCGCGACGAGCTTAAGAATGTGATTCACTCCTGGTATGTTCTCAGTTGTTGCAGCAGCCCATCTCCTGTCCCTTTAGAGAGAGTGGATTTTTCCCTGTGTTGAGCTTTATCAAAATCCCTCAAGTGCATGCATATTTGGGCTCCCAATCCACTGCTCGGTTCAGGCAAATAAACAAACTTTGGAATTGGGTTTTCAATTCTTTGGGGGAAGAAGCGGAGAAACAAGTCGCTCAATTAGGATCTTAAGAGAAGTTACCCAACTCCGATTCTCCAAAGGAGGCTGCACCCCATCAAGTTTGTGAGATAGTGAATGATTCTTTGAAGGCAGACATGGGTCTTCACTATTCCAATCCTGCATCATTGAGCCTCTCTGCAAGCAAGTGTGCTTGTGCCCAGTTTGTCTGCATCAGCCTTGAACATATGATACCATTTTTGTGTGTTGCAGGGATTCAGGAGATGTGAGAACAACTGAGAACAAGTGGAGACAGATCAAGAGCATCATTTATGGCTATCCCCAAGTGAGTCTGCTCAGATCAACTTGCAGTACTCAACTTGCTGATGAAAGTAATGTTTGCAGGAACCTGAGCACTTACCAGGATCTACTTACAAGATGGCTCCAACTTTATGGACCTTCTTTATTGGCTGTGGAAAAAAAGTTGCACTTCTTTTGGGATGAGCTTTTAGGTTGCATCCTCCCTTTTCACTGTCTGCATTCCCAGTTGTCTGAGAAAAAAATTAACCCAACAGTTGTCCATATTGTGCTGGATGGATTACTGAGCAACTAATAGTCTGTTTGACAGGGATTGCGATCAATAGTGGTGAAAGTGGCAGGCAAGAGCATGATGCATGGAAGCGGTTTCTATGGGGCCAAGTGTACTGCTGTCAGATTGCACTTCATACCTTTCACTCAGGTGTTTTGATCATCCCTTTTTTTGCTTCACTTGTTAAACCTCTTGTGATCTCTGCATGTTTTATGGGTTCAGGACTGCACTTCAGCTCGTGAGTACAGCATTGTCATTTGACTTGAACAAAACTTCTTTTATGAAAATTCCTCACATTACTACTCCATACACCTTTTGCAGGTCAAGTTCCATGTTGCGGAAGGACAGGGGCCTGAGCAGTCTGTTATTTACTACTAAATATATCATCCATTCTAGAGCTCATTTTCAAACTGCTGGCTAGTTGGCAGCAATGATAAAAAGTCTTTTGAAATTCAACACAAAGGTGTCTTCTGAGTAGTAGGAGGATAGGATTGGTCAGAAAACAGTGGGTTTGGGCCTGTGAAGAGTGGGCAGTGAATGAATGTCCCATTTTCTTGGTTTTCATCTCTTGAGATATTACAACAGCAAGACACACAAGGCTCAGGCTTGCTGTAATGTTCAATTGTTGCATACAAGACCTGCTCTTGGTTTTCAACTCATGAGATGTTATTACAAAAGCAAGACACAGGGTTCAGGGTTGCTGTTATGTTCAAACATTGCATATTGGACCTTTCTCACATGGTACTTCTTGTGCCAGTTGATGGGTGCATTTGTTCACTGTGATAGTGCAGTTCCAAACATCAATGGTGTAATTAAAGTGTGCAAGAGTTGAAATTTCAACCCTACAGATTTCTCTTCCTTCATAGGGAGATAAATATATATTATTGCCTTTAGGAAAGGCCTGTTATATTGTAAGGGAAATGTCAGTTGCCGTAATGAAGAATCTATTGCTTAACGAGAGCCTGAGATTAGTGATTGCAAGAGCTCCATTACTCTTGAGCTTAAATTAGGGTAGGACCTTGGGAGTTTATGTAGTGACAGACCCATTGCTGTTGAGATCATTTGGAGAAAGCACCTGGGGAATTGATGTAGTGAGTGACCCATTGCCATTGAAAGGACAATGCAAAGGAAGCACTTGATTTCCAGTCAGGTAATTGTCAAACCAGCTGAACATCATCTGATGTGCTGCTTCTGCTTCTGCCACTTCCTCATGGTTGTTCATGTCATATTTAACTGTCCAGCCATGCTTTACATTCGGGAAGACTTTAAGAAATGTGTCAATCTGCACAAAGGGGAAAAAGCACTGCATGATTTCAAAAAGCTTCCTGTTACATATGCTTGAGAACCTGAGTGTCTTTTTTGGTTTTTTCCACTTCAAACTCAAATGTATTTAAATGATCAAAGTAGTAGGGAAAGAGAAGAGACCTGAGTGTGTGCAGACAAGATATCTGCATGCTTGTCAACCCCATCTGATGGTGCTGCTAGTACTGCAATATGTGCCTTGACATCTGCAGGGGGATTTCAAGTCAAGTTCAGAACACATACAGTGATATACAATGGAGCACAGGCCACATTCACCAGAATAACTACTGATTAGGTTAGTATCATAATCCTTACTCCTTGCATCTTCATTACAAACTATCTGCCCAACACAGACTAGATGGCAAGTCTTTGGACTGAAGCACTGGTGAGTATTGCAGGTGATGTATAAATCAGTCAAAAATTCATAGAGTGACTTTATGACAGTATTGGAGATCTTTGCAGTAGGTGAAAGAAGTAATAGAAACTGACCTTCATAGTCTGAAGCCTGAACAAATGATGGATGTAGCTGCACAATTGCTTCTACAATATTTGGTTCCTTTCCCACAAGTGCCACAACTTTGGCTACAAACCAATAGGAGCAGAAATTAGATTCCTGCTAAGTGTGAGAGACTGTAACTCAAATCTGAGGTGTTCAGGCTTAACAGATTTGTCAATTTGAAGAAGACCAAAAAAAAATGCACAGATTTGAAATATTATGAACAAATGCTCAGCTTATTGAAAAAACATGTAAGCAATGTCAATGCACTGAATCCTGAATAGTATCAAGTTTAGCATAAACAAAAGGGAAATGTTGGTATTAAGCAATTTATACATCCCCAGCAGAATCCTGCTAGACCAACAGCGCTTATGCCTTTGCTCTTAATCATTTTCACCATCTCCTTCGTCACTTCTACTCCACCTTCCTGTCGACTCCAGAACCATAACACAAATATCAGCAGTAACAGGAGGGGTCCTTGGAACCTCCAGGAAATGAAATTTTCCATTTGTCCAAGATTCTGGCAACAAATATTTCTGCTAGACTATGTAGAATTAGGCACTGTAATTGGTTGAAAGTAGCTAATATGATCAACACCCATTTTAAGTGCATGCACATAGGTCAGTTTCCTCTTATCTATCACAGAAAGCATAACCTAGAATTTTCAGCTTACAATACACTGTGCGAGACTTTGACAATGTAAATTTGTATGTAAATATGTTTGAGAGGGTTAATGCAAATCTTACAGGATGGTGTTTGACAATCCATTCTGCAAAACCGGCCCTTCCACCTTCTGGACTTGGCTTGAAAGGATCTCCATGCATATAGTCTGGAACAATGGCAAGGTAGCCAGCTGCTGCTGCCTTGTCAGCTAGCTTCCTGCCATGTTTTAAGTTATTACAAACAAAGCTGTAATCAACCTTTTGTCAGATTTGACAGCAAAATTCCACATGAAAATCCCACTATCTCTGAATTCTCAGAAGATTTCTGACCAGAGAGAGCCTCAATTGAAAAAAATAGCAAGAATGCAAGTGATGCATGTGGTAGAGAGAAGGGGCATGGGATGTACCGCAGTTGAGGAGTCATCCAGCCTATGCACAAGCAAACAGAGGCAAACCACAACACCATGGAGTACAGCGTAAGTAAAAAACAGAACTGGATGCACTTTGCCTCTTCTGTGATATTTTGTGTGAATTCTAGGCTTTTGTGTGAAGCTTCAGAATGTCTGGTCCAGGATCAGCTGTCTCTCGCAAAACAGAACCAGATGCACGTTTCTTCCTTTGTGAGATTTTGTGTGAATTCTAATATTGTGATGGTAAAGTGTCAAAATCTCTAGTCCAGAACAAACCATCTTTAGAGAAACAGAACCAGATGCACTTTGCTTCTTCTGTTAGATTTTGTGTGAATTCTAACATTGTGTCATAAACCTTCAGAATCTCTAGTCCACAATCGGCTGTGTTTGAAGTCAGGAACTGCCAGCAGATACTGGATCTACAAAGAAGAATCACAAGAGATGGAGTGAGAAAAAAAGAGTATAAGATTTCAGGCAAGCTTACCAAAAACATCAGACACGAGAATAATAGCAGCAGAAGCCGTAAAGGATCCAACAACATAGACAGAGAGACCGGCCATGGACTCCTCTTTCCCTTCAATGTTGATCTGTAGAGCTGGCGGTGCAGGCTTGCAACATGCTTTGGAAACAGCCATGAGGGGTGGTGGCTTCATCTCCATGTTGTCCTTTGTCACTACTCTGGTACAGACGAAACAAAGAGACGACAGTGTTGAGACTTATGTCTTTGTCTCCTGTGATGGCAAAACGATGGATTGTGTGTCTAATACAGATTCGAAAACAAAACAACGGAGGCCTAGATCGACATGCATGCCAAAGGAAATTTGACAGAACTTGTCTTGATTTCTGCATGTTCTGCTATATGATCAAACTTTTCTCCTCGATGTAACAGGTGAAAGAGTACAATAGTATTCTTGTCTTAGCTCTGGTGCTACATAACACAAAGTCTTCCCTCGCTCTTTCTAACAAAGAGCAGAGGAGATGGACAAAAGTTAATGATATTGAAAATGATCAGAAGCAAGCAAGTAAGCATGTCAACATCTTTACAAATCGATGTCGAAAAGATCAACTGGAAGAGTATCCATCACCAAGGTCATGATGCTCACGCTGCTGCTTTCAGTCTACAAGATGCAAAGAAGTTCTCAAATCGTCTCATTCAAAATCAAAGAACAAAAGAGAATGTCCAGACGCAGGAATCATGAAAGAAGCTGAAAAAAAAATTTCGAAGTTCAAATGCTGAAACAACCAAACACAAAAATGCGTTTCCTTCCTCAGCAGTCAACTTCTTCACAACCAGAAGAGACATATACCCAAGAAAAACTATTAAAAATCAAAAAAATTCATCAAAGTCACAGTTTCGAAGCGAGAACCGGTGCTCTTCATGAACATCTACAGAGTCGGTGGTCACAAAAAAAATTAGTTCTCACCTGGACTTTGTTGAAGAACAAAGAAAGACAGGGCGTCCCAGTCCGCAGAGCTTCGCAAGAACACTCGCTCTCGCTCTCTCTCTCTCAGACGGACTGACTGCTGATGTCTGAGAACCTCCTGAGAACCGCATGGTGTCTAGGCTGCGGTTTACAGTAAGTTACTGCGGTTCTCGTACTGTACGTTACGCAGAGAAAACGTGTCCATTCTGGTCAGGCATAATTAATAAGGGACAAGTTCCAACAGGACGTTCTGGAGCCTACTTACACGAGCATTTCAGAATCCAAATAACTAGAGTGCCATGTTAAATCAAACAAATGGATGTCTTTAATTTTTACATGAATAAAAGTCTTTTTAACTTCTTTAAGGTCGGATATCATATTGGACAAAAGCATTGCAAAGTATAGTGTGGTTTTTGCAAGGCATTGGAAAATCTCCAAAAGCAAGCAAAGAAGGTGTTGGATGAAATTGGAAGGGGGAAATATTGTATTCGATCAAAAATGTTGAAATACTAGTTAACTAGTGTGAACCCTGTGCATAATGCACAGTTGTGTTATTTCAACAATGTTTGGTTGATGTTTTTGGTTTTTTAAAAAAACTTTTCTTTTTAAACAATTGTCCGTGGTCCGGGCATCGTTCTCGGGAGACGGGTTGATTGCCTCCGGGGCCCTTTCTGGTCCGGTCTAGGGTAGGGTGGTAGGTACCTAGGATAATCATGTGGCTTTAGCAAGCTCTGTGACCTAGGCTAGTAAGTACCTACTACCTACCCTACAAATAACGGCTGTCAATTGGGTATAGCCCTGTCACTGACTGATTGACAGACTTGTTGAATTAATATATTAGATATTGAAGAAGCCATGATGGAATACCTCTACTTATTGTGTGGACCTACACATGAAATCCTACAAGGATGAGTGTTGAAATATGATGTGTTCACCTTGAGGTGGAAAAACCATGCAACACTAGAACTAGGAGTCTGGGAGAAAAAACAAAGTTCCAAATAAGGTTTCGGGGTTTTAATTTCTTCCTCACTCTCTGAAAGGGAAAATGTTTTAAAGCCTTATAGGAACTATATTGACCACTTGAAGAAAGATAAAACGTTAAATTTTAATGCAGGCATGTAAGGAAAAAAATATGAAAACCAAAGGCTATTCTTAGGTGTCCATTATTATAAGATCGCATTTTATTCAAAAAACGTTTTGATCCATGTTCATAAAGACTTTCCATTTATCAAACAAATTGGACCCAAAGTGGTTGAAGGTTTCATTGACATTGGTGTGTTAATGTTAATAATGTAAGAAAGTATTCCTTGTCGACTGAAATGAAATGCCTCTTGTCGGAAAGTTTGAATCGTACCAAATTAATTTGACATCTTCGTTCAAACATTGATTGTAAAACAAGATGGCAACAAAGGCCCAAGGAAAAACCTATTGCAATAGTATGACAATCTTGATTGTGAGACACAAATAACTTCACTTCATGTTTAGAAAGAAAGAAAAATCATGTATAACCAAAAAAAAAAAAGGATAGTAACCACTCCACAAGAAGTATGAGGCAAATAGAAGCTCGAAAACACAAGTCATGAAAGCACAAAATAATCAAAACATCATTAATATGCTATAAAAAAAAGATTGTAAGCTAAAAAGGCATTGTCTACCACAAATTAGCTAATGGCCACAATGTGAATCTTGCTATTAGCCCTCGCATGGGCCTAGATGGTGAGAATCATTAATGTGCATATCTCATCAAACTCTAACAAATTAAAAATTGTTAAAGTTTTGAATAAACCTAGAATAGCTTGCATTGTGGCGAGCACATCTCAATTCCCCACATCCTAGTTAACCAATTGCCCACAAAGGTACACTAGTTGCATTGTGCAAAAAAGATGAAGAATACTTCCCCAATGCAGCAACACATTGAAAAATCATTATGGCCTACACACATTGGAGGACTATGAACACACGTTGCCAATAATAATAAATGAACATCATGGGAACTAAAAGGGATTGTTGATAATAAGTTATAGTGGCCTAAACATGATTTTTATTTTTTTAATCAAAACACAAATGAAAACGACCATAAGTTTTAATGGCAAGTGGAATGAAGTTGTTTCCTAATGCTCGATTGCATATGATTATGGTTTTTCCCGAACAACCATTGTCGCTAATGAGATGTCATGGATGATGCATGTTGTACCATATTCAAGTGGGTTAAATTAACTATGACAACATTCATTAAAATCTAAAAGTCATTTCTAATGATTGATGGTATCCAAAGCAATAATTACGACGATATCTCAAAGAATATTGTGGGTTGCGGTGCATTCATTCCTGCACAAGCACCAAAACAAGTGGATATCTAAACCATCAATGGTATGTCCACATTGGCAACATGAAAATGTGGAATATTAGCAAGCCAAGGCGGGTATGTAACAATGTAAATAAGTGAACCAAAAATAAACAAAATGCAAATGTGATAAGAGGAACTAATAACCAAGTGTTTGTAATTGGACTTGCACAAGATCAAAGACATGACGAACTAATAACCAAGTGTTTGTAATTGGACTTGCACAAGATCAAAGACATGTTCGCATGGCATCTAAAGAGTATCTACTAGAAGTGTGGAAATTTTTTGCTCATGTAGGCAATCCATCAAAGACCTATAAATGAAGATATGATTATACCATAAAACTCTTAAAAGGAGTGACTTGAAAATGGACAATTTGGGGTAGTAAAGCTCAAGTGTCTCACAATGCCAACTAGAAGGGAAAAGTGCCAATCTTGACATGTGCCATTACATTGAGAAAAATAAGGTGATCATCTTGCTAAAAACAACTAACAATTGCAAAAACGATAAAAACCCAATGTCCCAAGAAGGTAAGGGCAACTAATCAAACCACTATGGGAAAGGCAAACCTTTTTAAAGAAACAGGTAATTGATTTGACGACAAACCAAATGACCCATTATAATGTCGAAAGATCCCACACCCAATAACTTTTCCAATGTATTATGGTACAAGAATCGAACTCAACATAATGCCACAAAATACCTAAAGATGGAAATATGGTACATAATAAATAGCCTAGGCATTAGGCATAACAAATTGAGAGCATTGCAAAGGTTACATGTGGATCAACAAGCATAGGGAGGCTAGCTATGGTGTGAGATCCTCTTGAAATGTTTTTGCAACACATGAGTCCAAAAATGACATAAAACATGCTAATGCACCTAAAATAAATAAACCTATGTTTGATGTAACAAAGCCTAGTGGAAGTGATATGGATAGGTTTAAGCCATGTGGAAACCAAGTTACACATTTCATTAGTTGCATGGAAAGTCCTATTGTTGCAAATTATGCTTATAAAAGTAAAAAGGCGGGTACCACATTTGAACAAGATCAACAATATGCACATTATTGGTGAATGAGCGAAAAACACAAGTAGGGCAGGTTGTTGCAGTAGAGTGCAAATATTTGTTAAGCAAACAATGTTCCATTCAAAGGATCCCCCTATCATAAATTAAACTCAGAAAAAATGATTATGAGATCCTTGTGTCAAGAAACCAACAAGAAATATCATGGGAATGAACATGCATAAAGTCATCTGACAAATGGGAAAAGTTGATCTAAAGTATAAGTAGAAAATTGTAACTTTTAAAAAATGGTTTTCTATAATATAGAATAGAAGGCATTACGAACATCCACATGTAGTACCACCCAATCTAAATGTAGATCCAAAATAGCACGAGCCCCATGGACCATTGTCTCGCACCCACCCTATTTTGCCACACCAAATTGGTGAAGATTAAAATGTTCCACAAATGTGTCTTTAAACTAAATAGCAAATGTGTGGGCAACTAGTTGATAGATGATTTTTCCAATCTCAATGGGTTGAATGTTGTCAGTTTACATTTCCAAATCTAGTAATCATGATGTCGCAAGAAAATGTGATGCAAATGGGGAACATCACCATGAACAATGTGCCCACATACATAAAAACTAAAATCAAAGCCACTCACAAAATCATCTAGGACAAAATAACCTCATAAAAATTCATATACCATACCTAAAGGACCATTGGATGAAAGATGTGGTGAATGTGCTAAAATAGAAATAAATGCTTCTTGGGCCAAAATAACCTTTATCTTTGGACGGAAATCATTGACAAAAAGGGGAGAGGTCGACTTTGCCAATGGGTGAAAAAGGCAAAAGGTTACCATGGTTTCATCAAATATTGTTAAAGTGCTCAGACTTAATGCATGCATTGTTCGAACATATTCCCCACATGTGTTAATGCCCATGCACGATGTAGTTGTGCCCATGGAAGTGGAAGAGGGTTTGTAAGTATTTCTAAAAATCTCCATGAAGCTAAAGCCTAGGCTTTAATCATGTGTTCCTCTTGTGAAATGTCCCTATTACTTGCTATGTATTGATGGAGTTAAGTGCAAGTCTCTTGGTGGCCTTTCTAACCAACCTATGGAGGAAAAAAAACCAAAAAACAAAGAACAAAAATGCATGCCAAGCTACAATGTCTAATGGTGAATTGGCCATATGAACTAAAAGGACATGCAAGGCACATTGCACATCAACATGGAGAGGATATGGAATATGGTGGTATGAGCAAGGGCATGTGTAACCTAGATGGAAAGCATCATTGATATTTATAAATGCAATCCATGCCCAAGCGGAAGAAAGGGGGGAACTCAAGTCTTGACTTTTTTTTATTGAAATTTAGATGCTTGTCAATGTTAAAAGAGAGTTCATCTAAAGCATCATAATTCATAAGGATGGGAATGTATTCACATTTTTAAATGCATATACTAAATCATAGTAAGGTTATTCTTACTAATTATTAACAAGGTGAACCAACACCTAGAGTGTGAGTGAGGCCTCTTTGTGGCCACGGTAAAGTCAGCGGGTTAATTATGTTTGTTTTTTAACATGATTGATATGAACAAATTGATCCATCTTAATCTTGCCAACTATGCAAGTAGATTTTGTGGGGTCTTCAACCAAGCTTAGAGGTTTTATGCAAACATTGTTTTAAAAGTTTGGACAATTTTGACACGGAAGTAATCAAGTAGAGAAATTGATCTCTTATCTAACTAAAATAAATTTGCAAGGCTATATCATATTGTAATTTGTCAAAGCTAGTGAAAAATTTATATTAGCTATTAAAATATAAGGGGATGGTTCAATCATATGGCCTTTGTTTGAACTCAAGAACTTGATATGTCCTCTACCACTAGGGTTGACAATTGATAACCCCATTCAATTCTATCCAACAACTTATTAGTTGGGTTTGTTATTGTGTTAAAAACACACACACATACAATGCCCTTTGTGAGAAATAAAGTAGAAGCCTTCAAAATTGTCAAAATAACCAACTTGGCAAGAACTACTTTTGTTCTTATCTTGCATTTATGTTTTTGCAAAATACAAGGAACTGATAAACATACATTAAATGAAATTATGAATTCTGAAATTTTGTGGAATCATTTTTTTTTTAAAAAAAATAATGATGAATTGAACTAAATTTGACATGATTAGCCTTCTTTGTGAAAATGGACCTTTAACATTCTAAGTTATTATTAAGATTGTCAATTGTGTTAGTTTAATTCCTTGGTTAGGTCTCAATTAGTTAGGAGTAAATCAAGTTAGCTCAATTGGTTGGGTTTTTATTTTGAATTGATTCAAATGTGAATGGGAATGATATAACTACTTTTTGAATGGGATATAATCCCAATTTTTATGACCTCAAATCACTTTTGGTGATTTGAAATTCCAACACATTCTACTGTTATATGCAAGTTTTTATGGGTTTCATCCATAGTGTTAATTTTGGCATTTCTTTATGTAGAAATGTCGGGCTTGAATTCTTGTTTTCATTGTAGGTGAATGACCAATTTGATATTCAAAAGTGTAGCTAGTTGTTTTGTGTTGCAACTAGGTTAGTTGGTTGAACACTAAAATTTTAGTGTTTATAATTTTGCACATGATTTTGCTACAATAGTTGTTGTGAAAACAAATTTTACTTATTAATGTTGTGTGGCATGAATGTTTGTTTTGTGGTTAATAATTACATCATTCCCTAGGAATTTGAACCCCAGTGGGACCTAGTTATTTCAAAATGTGAAACAAAAGAAGAAAAACCTTTAGTCATGAAGCTTGGAAGTTGTAAGAAGACCCAAAAAAGAAAGAAAACAAGGTTCAAAAACAAAAGAAGAAGGCCCCTAATTTGTCATATGGGCCTTCCTTTTGTTTTCTTTATCTCTGTCTCTTCAACACAACATGTGTTTGCCAACATCAATAACAACTAAGTTGTTGTTGCCATTACCTACCAAGCTTGGAACTCGATTGGTTGTCTATATAGGTAACAATTCAAAAAGAGAAGGGGGCACTTCCCACCTATCCTTGTGGTCTTTGTCTTATAGTGGGGAACTCCTCTTTTTGTTGTCATTATCATATTGGTGAAGAAAAACATTGTAGTAGCAACAAAAAGAAGAAGAGGAAGATGAAGATAATAAGAAGAAGAATATAAGAAGATGAAAAAAAGAAAAAAAAAAGGGAAAAAAAAATGAGGGGGAGGAGGTGACAAGTGGGCATGAATGTAGACCTTTGCACCACCATCATTATCAACCTCCTAGTTCTTCCTTGAACCTAGGAAGCTTAAAATTGATAAAAAGTTTAAGAGGTTTCAAGGTAGGACTAGGATAAACATAGGTTTGGATCAAATCCGATCTTATATTTTTATTTTCCATTAAAAAAAATTAAAAAAACCTTCCTAAGCCTAGGGGCTAGGTTAAACATTAATCTAAACCTACCACATTATATATATATATTTTTTTTTCATTTTTTCATGTTTTTTCCAAGTTTTTTTTAATTTAGTTTTCATCCATTAGGGTGTTTTCATCAATAATTTGGATGGAAAAAGGTGAATCTGTTCATAAACTTTGAAGCCTCGTATCTTTTTCATACAATGTTAAATTGAAATGATCTTTGTGCCATTGAATTTCTTTCAATGAAGGTAATGCACATGCAAATGTGCAAAACATTTTGGAAACAAAAGTTGGAGAAATTCAAATGTTAATTTTCTATTTTGAAATTTATTTCCATTTTTTAGGAAATTCATATTTTAGCCATACAGAGAAGTCACAAGTGGTTTAAGCTAGTAAATTCATGGGGAGGAACATTATTGGCATGAGAGGTTTCAAGGCATTTGAAACAAAGTATATTTGGAGGCTTATTCATGGGCATGGAAGGCTGATGTGTATAAAGGTGGTTTTGCATTGGCAAACACCCATTTTCATCACATGGAAGTGGTGGAGTGCCACACCATTAGCAAATGGGGCTGATTTCTATTTGAATTATTATTTTGATTCATGTGTGGGGATCATAAAAGTGAATATTTGTGTTGCATGATTTATGTATCTCCACACATGTTTGTTGAATTATCTTTGTTTTTGTGAATACATTGGTTGGGTTGTCATTTGATTTCAAAGGGTAAGGGGGTTGCCAAGGTGTGGGTACATTCACAAAGATAGGAACCATAGGAATTATAACTAGTGCTTTGATTTTGAGGTTTTCGTGTCAAAAATTATATTAATATTGCACATTTCTTTTATATCTTTTGATGATAATGTTCTTAATATATTGTGGAAACATGTGCAATAATTTGAAATGATATAATAAAATTTGAATTTTCAAAAACATTGATTAATAATTGTAACCAATGCTTTACAGTACTTTGAATACTTGAAAAAACTCATAAATGACTCTTAAAGGACTTGAAAATGACATAATTTTGGAGAGATTTTAAAAACACATATTCACATAAGAGTATGATGTAATATATTTTTGAGTCAAAAGGACTTTCTTATGATTTTTTATAACTTACAAATAAAATATTCCTAGTATATATTCAAAATCTTTTAGAATAAGTAGTAACCGAAGTCCTTATTAAAGGTGTACCCCCGGTTCCTTATTTTGTGAATGTATTCATGTGTCATTTGACTAAGATTTAGGGGTGAGCATTCACCACCTAGTTAACCTCTTAGTGATTTGTGTTTATTATTCAATGTGAAACCCTAAATGAAAGGCCATGTGCCTTCCCACATGTGTGTTGTGTTTTTATAGCTACAATGAACTTGGGAACTGCGATTGGTGTGGTTAATGGCTACGCATGGGACAAGGTTACCACCTAATCTTGATCATTAAATAGGTTTAGTTTAAAACCTTATTTGCTCAAACATATTGATTACGCTTTAAATCAAGGTTAGGTTGTATTGAAATGCACAATTATGGATATCTTTGCATTTGATCTCTAAGATGTCCCATTATTTGGTGTTGTGCTAAAATTGGGTTGATGATTGGTAAACCACTTTTGTCGTGTTCATAATGTGCCCAAGTATTATTGGTTTTGTGAAATATTTTTATGAATGTAGGTGTTTTGTTATGTAGGTGTAGCATTTTTGGGCTCATGTTATAGGAATTTCAATTTAAAGGGTAAGTTAAACTACAATAAGTTCAACATCCCTTTAAGTTTAATGTAATGTATTATAAGTTCAACAAATCCTAGTTATTGAAAGTTATAGGTTGGTAGGTTGGACACTCAAATTAAAGTTAGGGTTCATTAAAAAAAAGGTACAAGGAATAAGGTTATTATCACTAAAAGTTTTACTAAGCATGGGGTGTAGTTTAAACCATTCACATTACCTTCATCGTCATCTTAGGGGGGGGGGGGGGGGGGGGGGGGGGGGG
>Ga0116227_10002393_pt1 | contig 42781 bp, 36 predicted proteins | sample S1TSphgellanicum_FD_89693 | JGI IMG/M metagenome (GOLD analysis project Ga0116227, IMG submission 89693) | Host-associated microbial communities from peat moss isolated from Minnesota, USA - S1T2_Fb - Sphagnum magellanicum MG | ecosystem: Host-associated > Plants > Peat moss > Unclassified... | reverse complement strand
TGTTGGAAAGCTTTCACCAAGTTTGATTTAATAAAGTTGATTTCGTAATTTTGAGACCTAAAATGTGAACAATATTATTGAATTTTTGGTGGGTACGTATTGTTGTTGGAAATTCAAAAAAATTGCAAAAAAAAACTTGGAAGGAAAATTCAATTGAATGCATTCCAACTTGGGCCAATGGCATAGATTAATGTTTAATGAGTTTTTATCATAATTTTAAGCAAATATTAAGGTATCATGTGTATAAAAATGAATAAATGTTATAGTTGCACAATATTATTAATTATGTATCATTACTTGATATGTTGTAATGATCTACATAGAAACAATAAATTACATGTGTATTAAACATAAACATTAGTACTAACATATTATTAGAATTTTTAAATTTTATTTTGAAATTAAAGTTTAATATCTATATGCACAAAAAAACCATTCATTTATACAAATAAAATTTACATGTAATTTAATGTTATCATAATTTTAAATAATATTGCAATATTATATGTATAAAATTAAAGTTACCTATTAGTTGTTTAACATAATTGAAAAAGATAGTTGCAAACAAGATTGTATTTCATCCATCCTCTAGTACATTTTATCATCCATACATTTTATCATAAAAAATAGTTGAACATTAGTCAATGTCTTGATTGTGTGCCAACTAAAAAACCTTAAATGTCAAGAATATTTCAAAAATGACCCCTTAGTTGAAACATGCTTCACATTGTCTATTAACATAGTTGGAAGTTAAACTTCGAGACATTGTTGATGTTAAGAATATTCGGCAAATGACCATGTAGTTGAAAAATGCTTTCAACTATATACCAATATAGTAAATGAATCAACTTAATTGGTAATTGCCATAATTTTATTTAATTTTTAAAAAAATTCAGTTGAAACATAGTTGCAAATGTCATGTAGTTGAAAACTTTTGGTTAAAAATGGGGGGGGGGGTTCTACTGGAGGTTTGATTTATTAATATATTGTGTCAAGTTTGTATAGTAAATACTTGATTATTTGGATTAGAGGCAATTTTTTTCTCTAAGGTCAAATGTGTGACAACTTCAACTTCATTGCCTTAAGTGAATCACCAACACCATAATTTCCATTATTTATCTATACTCCAAGTGGCACATTTGACTTAATAAAATTGCTACAATAACCAACAAGAATAAATTTAGATTGTTAATTCATGAAAATTGTTTGAAATTGCCATGTTTACACAATATGTTGTGCATGGCCAATCATCTATGTACATGGAAAAAAGTTGTGGGCTTCGGTAAATAATGCATTTTAAATTTACATACCTAAATGGTTGTTCATGTCATCACACCTTGCACCTACATTACACAACCAATAAATTGTTCAATGTGTACTCATCAAAATAAACTTTAACCCAAATAAGAAATGAATAGTGTCCTAGGGCATAAAAATTCTATATGTTTGAAGGTACCAAGTTAGGCCTTAATGTTTTTATCATAAGTACTTCAATATTGTTCCTTGTGTTCACCTTAAGGCCTTATATCAAATAGAATCCAAAGGCATATACACATCAACACTTGTGCAATAATGAAAAAATTGTAATTCTAATAACAACCCTACTTAATTGGGTTTTTTTATGAAAAAACCATATATAACAACATTGTCAAAGTTACAACACATTCACAATTAATCTTGTTGGGGACTTTTATTGGTTGATCAAGTAGGGTTTTGCCATTAAAGGTTCCAACAAGTTGAAGTGGTTGAGTATCAACTTGTAGATTTTTCCAATCAAGTTGCGTTTCACCATTATTTCAACCTCCTAATGTTAGTGCTTTGTTTAGTGCATTGCTAACATCAATTTCCAAGGCCAAACTCTTACTTTTGCAAACATGAAAATTTGTGTTATCCACCGTGTCCATTAGATTAGTCACGTCTACTATGATAAAAACTTTCACCCCTAAACTTCTTGCAGCCATTTGGTTAACTTACATTTGTTTCATAAACTTAAAAATGGTGCAATTCAACTTTTGGAGACACATGACATATTCATTACAAGTTTTAAAAACTTGTGTAACTAAATTTTCTAATGATGACAATTTTGTTTCAATGGTTGTGATTCAAAATGACAACGTTGTTGTGTTGCCACCATGTAGTAAAATAAGACAATTCACTACTATAAAAACAAAGCGTAGTTCATTAACCTAAATCACTATGGGACTTTAAAAATGAAATAAGTTCATTGCATTTTAGTGATTTCACCCTAGTTAAAGTTATTTCACTATAATATCACTATGTAAACATTGTGTTTCATTATTAGTTACCATAATTCACTATTATAATTTATTGTAGTAAAACGGTTTATTTCAATGTTGTTTTAAATATTTTATATATGCTATTTTATGATACACCCTATGTAATTTTAGGCCACTTTAATTATTCTAAGTTATAACTTACGATATTATAAATTATTATATCATAAATTATTATACATTATTCTACTTTAAGGTATCCTAGTTAGCTTATTAGAAAATTTTAAGTTATTTTAAATTAAATTATTCAATTAACCTTAGGTTATATCTTAGGTTATTTTATTTTAAATTAATATATGTTATTTCAAGTTATACTTTAAGTTATTCAAGGTCAGTGTACTTTATGTTATTATAAATTATTTTAATCTTAAGTATAATAACTTAAAATAATTTAAAATAACCTATAATAGAATAAATACTAATAGCATATGATAATATAACATAGAATATCCAACAATAACTTATAATAAAATAATCACCAATAATCATAATATGACATAAAATAATCGACAATAATTTATAATACAATAATCATTAATAGTCATAATATAACCTATAATAACCACCAATATCCATTAATAAAATAACCATTAATAACCACCAATAAAATAACCTGCAATGGCCTATAATGTAATAGTCACCAATAACCACCGATAAGATAACCACCAATAGCCTATGGTAATTTAACCACCAAAAACCATTAGTAAAATAGCCGCCAATATTCAATAATACAATAAATATTAATAACCACCAATATCCACCAATAACCATTAACAACCTATGGTAATTTAATCATCAATATCCATTAATAGCCACTAATAAAATAATTACTAATAGCCATTAATAAAATAACCATTAATAGCCACCAATAAAATAACTATTAATAGCCATTAATAAAATAACCATTAATAGCCACTAATAGCCCCGATAAAAGAACAACCAATAACAACCCATAAACATATATTAAAATTATTTAGAATTGACAAAAATAATTTAAGGTGAAAAAATTTACAATAAACAAACATAATTTAAAGTGAAATAACCTACAATAGCCTAGAATTGTCAATAATAACATAAGGTGAAATAACCTTCAATAATCTCATAGTAACAAATAACATAAAATGAAATAATTTTAGAATAATTACAAATATTTATAATAGTTGCAAGTAACATAAAATGAAATAATTTACAATAGTAAAAAATAACCTAAGGTGAAATAAATTTAAATGGTTGTAAAATACCTGTAAATAATGTATGGTGAAATAATTTTGATTAATGAAAAGTAACCCTATAATAGTTGAAAGTAGCTTAACATAGGTAATATTATTATATTAACAAAAACTTATCCATTTATTAAACATTTTTTTCCCCCAAAAGAATGGTTATTGAAATGTTATTGAATAATGCTATTCAAAAAAAAAATTGTTCAAATGATTTTACATTTTGAAAAAGAAATAAATGTATGTTGTACATTATTGTATTTTTAAAAAAAATAAATTTGAATCATTTCATTTTAACAAAATCTTAATAATTTATGAATTGTCAAAGTTTATGTTTTTGTAATGTTTAAAATGAAGTATTTGATAAATAAAATGCAATGTAACATATTGTCACAACAAGTGGGGTGGTTTGATGGTAAGAGTGTGTGCCTCCATTTTAAAGGTCAAAGGATTAAACTTCACAAGTGGTGTGTGCATGGTCAACAATGGTAAATTGATTGAATATTTTCCTATATAGTTCCCTAGAGCAAATCTTTAAATTGATTACATGGCCTACGTACATAGGTTAGGTTTTAACCTAGCTTAGATAGTGACATGTGTCAATAATTCATAGGTTGAAAATCATGAAATTATTAGTAATATTATATATTAAATAATTTAAATTTAATTAATTTCCATGTTGCTTAGTTAATTAGCTAGCAAATTAATGGCTTGATAAATTTGTATTTCATTTAAGAGTAGCTTTATTTCACTAAGTATTAGTGAAACAATTCATTGTCCATAGCAACTGGTCATTGTTCATTAGGGGGTTGACTAATTTCACCATGGTAAAAGTGTCCAAATTCATTCAAAATCTAATGAAACCCAAAGTAAACTGACATGCATTTTGTTGTAGTGATTGCAAAAATTTAAAAAAATTAACAAGTATAGAATTACACGCTAAACATGACATTCAATGTTATATTATGTCCAATCAAGGTTAGTGGGATGAAATATGTATCCACCACATTCATGCTCACACATTTGCATATTTCCTTAATAATCTTTATTAAAATACATATCCTCTTGTTAAGGGTATAATTCCTTCAACTAATGTGACATCTTATAAGTAATTAGTTAATTATTAATCGTAGACTTACCATCCTTTACCTAAAAGATGAAGCTAATGGGATTAATTAGTCATGTAAACATGAGTGGTTAGTTGTAATATATTAATCACTTAGAAGATTTTTAAGAAAGATTATGATAAGGACCTATTTTCATGGGAGTAATATAGGCCTTGTGTGGTTTTGGGAGGAGGAGGATTAGAAAGGGAAAAAGAGGACTTCAAAATCATCCTATCTAATTATATTCCATGGGGCTTTTAGTATATTCTAATTGGAAGCTTTTGCCATGAAATGATTTTCTTGTGAAGAGGTGTGTGGAACATGAATGAGAGGAGGAGCATATGGAGTCGAGTTGTATTTTGATTATTGTAATGGAAAATGGTTGAGATAGTAACATATTATTTTGTTGTTGTTTTCTTCTATTTGGAGTGTGGTAGAAAGTGAGAAAAGTTAATACATTTGAAGTTTGCATATTGTTTTCTTATATTATATGTAGTAGTTATTAGTTTCTTTTACAAGAGTATTCATAATGTATTATTTGTTATAATTTTTAGATTAGAAAACATCATGTTACCACAAGACGATTACTACCAATGAATGATAATATAAGAATGTGGTAAACTTGAAAGTTGAAGTCTACATGATAAAGGAAGCTACTATAGATGATAGGTAGTAGCCACAAAAGGTCTATAAAGGCTGCAAATGGTAGGAGATAACTATAGAAATTATGTAAACAATGTAGACAATAGGAGATAACCACATATGGTTTACAAACATTGTTGAAGGAAGATAATATATGTTGAAGGCCTATAGACCCAATAAATTATATTATTTATCTTTGAAAGTATTTTAAAAAGTTTGGAAGGTAACTACTTCCAACCCTTCATTTATCTTGTTTTTATGATAAACTAGTCACCACAAGTTTCATTATTTAGATAAATGACATGACTAGACAATAGGATTGTCCTTTGAAGACAAGTTTTTAAAAAAATAATTCATTACCTTTTACATGAAATGTTACATACCTACTATCTGAATAGTTGTAATAAAGTTAGCAAATGATAGTAGTTCTTTTAGAAGGAGAAGTAACTTGCAATTTTTTTCCTCAACATTGCTTTCATAAGGATGGTAACGTGTGGGCACCACATTTTCACTCTTTTACACTTCTCCAAATCAATAATCCACCATTTGTAATCTGGAATTGCATCCTTTAAATTATTTGATAATTCTAATACACATTGATCTAAACATAAGGCAAACTGCCCATTTGGTATAGTACTTCAAGAAAACACCATGAAGTGTAGGGGAAATTTTGCATGATGCATGGTATAGTATGTTTCCAAAATAGAGTGGAAAAACCTTTTGATGAAAATTAAAAAATCATGTTTATCTTCATATGTGAAGGGTTTAGTAAAAGATTTACTATCTTTGCCAATGTTTGTTTAGACTCCAACCTTGCAATTGCATTTTTTGTGAGTGAAGGACTCCTTGCTTTTGTTCCCTTTTACATTTCAAACAACCATAATCAATATCCACTTCTATAAATTTAGCTATAAAATATCCTTACTATTGTTGCCTTGGCATTAGTTTTGCCACCACATCCATACTTTGAAGGTTTATTTTGGTTCCCTTGAACATTAGACATGGTAAAAGCCTTAGCAATTATTTTTCATTTGTTTGGTATTTCATCAAATGTTCCCACTGAGTTGGTTTTATACCCATTGGGTAAGTGTGTTGGGCTTTGTGTGTGAATAGATGCTTAAAGCGAGACCTTTTTCCTTTCAAAAAGTGTTAGGTATAATGTTAGATATAACCCCTTTTGACATAGGGGGTTGTGAACATATTTGAAAAGTCCATCAATACACGACCATTGTTTCACCATGTTCACATGGTTTTGCTAAGCCCTAACATGTACAATAGAAGCATGAAGAACATGGGGAACTATGGACCTCAAAAGGTCATCTCAAACATTTTTTCCATCACAAGCCCCATCTATCTACCCATTAGTAGTCACTTCTATCACATGGGGCTTCAAACCTTTTTGTTTGTCTATTTTCCACCACAATTTCATAGGCATGCCCTTTTGCTTGCTTGTTTATAAGCTCAAACTCTTGATTATGGAATCATGTGACCATTTCACCTCTTGGCTAGGTTGTGTGGTGTTGATAAACAATATTGGCAAGTGAACCAACTTTTCAAAATTTTCAAGTGGAGACGACACTATTGGTGTCACTAGAGTAAATACAATATTTGTAGACCTTGTGGGACTATAATTTGGTCTAGAAAAATTAGGACCAACATTTGGTCCAACATTCGGGAATGACATTGTGTATGTTAGCCCTATAAAATTGGAACCATTGTGTGGTCCTATAGTAGGATATTGCATTGTCATTTATGGCCTTCTTGAATTGGGCCCACAATTTGGTCCTAGAATTGGAATGGCATTGTGCCTTGTGGGTGCAGTCATAATAAAAGGAGCCACAATGTGAATGGACAATGCTTAAAAATTGTATTAATTTATTTTTGAAAAATTACTATGGGAAGATAATAATTTGAAAATTCAAAATTATTTGTTAAATGGGTTACAACATTTGCAAAGTTTCAATAATCAAAGTTTCATGCAAATTGAAGATGTTTCAAGTCCTTTTGTATGTTTTAAGCCCTCAAAATCTACTTGTAGACATTCCTTTTTTTTCTTTTTTTTTTCAAATGTCCTATTCTCATATGAAACATGGGTGGTTCTTTCTCAAAATTTGAGGGGATCTTAATGTTGATAATTAAAAGAGAATTATGTTGTGAAATTGGATAAATTCATGTTACATTATATTTAGACGTTCTTGGTTCAAATTTATTTTTGGCCCTAAAAACCATGGATTTTGATGATATGTCTTTAACAAAAGTTATTCATTTTTATATTTCAAACAAGATGGATGCATTATAAATATGATGGAAAATAAAAATTTAATAATGTTTGATGTTGATATTTATCATGTAGTTGCAATTGGGTAAGGTTTTGGGTAAATAACCACATGGCTTAAATAGCTTGTACAAAATAAGTTTTAGATATATTTCCTCCTTGAATAATGTAAAGTTCTAAAAGTAAACAACTTTGAAACATGTTTCTCTATGAAAGATGTAAATTCAAATGTTTTCAAGTGTATATGGATGAAGTCATTTCAAATGTAGGCCACTCTACACCATGGTCTACCTCCTTGAATCTTGCCATCACTATCATTTTGTGGCTTGAGCTTCAATGGGCCAACATCTCTCTATTGTTGTGCCCCTATCACTGAATGAAACATCATGGTCCTCGGTGATCATCACAAACAACAAGCTCTTACCATTGCTGCCATTTTGTGACAAGTTTCAATGTCTCCTACCATTATTATGTGCCACTCCTAGAATGGAACACCATGCTTGTCATGGATCATCATGTGATGTTGGGTCATTGCTACAAAACTTGTAACATTTTCATTGTCTCTTTACAACCTTTTTCTAGATACATGTATCAATTGAAAGTGAAAGAGGTTGCAAAAAGGCTACAAGGACGTTGGAAATCAAGGAACCATTAAGTCTAGTTGAAATTGTTAAGGGAGTTGTTACTTGTGGCAATAGTTTGTATATTTCTATTTACCTAATTACCAATTTAAGAATTACTAGTTAAATACATAGTTTTTATTATCGTTTGAATTTGAATAGAACATAGTTATTTTTTTATGGATTTCTTTGGAAAAGAGGAAGACATTGTATTCATCATAGAACATTGAATTTTGATGAAATATGACACAAGAGCACTTTGTGTTTTGGAAAAGCTTCACTACCATAGACAAATTTGTTGCTTTGTTGTTTTTATCATACTTTCATTATTGGATTTTAATTCTGAAACTAGGTATGAGTAGATATGTATGAGCATATTTTATTAGTATTAGTTTTATGACATGTTTCAGTCTAAATTTAGATCAAAATATAGGATTAAAAATTTTGTATTTACCATTTGCAACCATCCCAAGGCCTAAATTCAAAGTGAATTTCATATGTTGATTATGTCTTTTGTTGAAATTTTGGTTTCTATAGATAGATAGTGAACTTCAGTTTCAATTTTTGTTTTGTTTTCAAATCTTGATCATAGGTTTTTGTTTAAAAAATAGATGTAAGCAAAGTAATTAATGGTGAAGATTTTGTTATAATGCAAAAATTTGTTTAGATTTGAATTAAAATGTGGATAAATGGAAAAAAAATTGTAACTATAAGTTTTAGGAGACAATTAAATCGTGTTTTATTACATGAACAAGTGGGAAATGGCACTACCATCAATAGTAATTTGAGTGCATATTAGGAGGATCAACAAGTATTTAATGTCAATTAAAGAGCCTTGGTGACACAATAAAACATCATCATTTGTTATTATAAACTAAAAGCCAACTTAATACATTACATTAATTAGGAAAATGCATGAAAAAACCTTTGAAGACCAAACCCTAAATGCATAAAGATAAGAATTTGGCATTATATTATTTACCTCAACAAAAAATCCTTGAAGTTTTGTACATGTGTGAAGTTATGATGTACCTTGATGAAATTAACATTTATTTGAAAGCTTGATTTGAACAGATGAATTTGAGACGAAATAATTTGTTGGTTTTCAAGATAAACTTACGCACAATGACCAATAAGCAACATTTTTAGAAAGTTTTTTGCTGATATAAAACTAAGCAAGCTTCAAAACACATATGTTATCTAAATAATACTACTTGGGTCAAAGCAAGATAAAATATACATAAAAAATAAACGTTTCCACTTTGACCTTGTGTTACTCATATAACTACCATAAAATAACATCAAATTAAGTGAAAGTATGTGTTAAATAACATTAGTTTGTTCTATTAATTTACAAAAATATAATTATTAAAAAAATAAAAGCAAATCAATTTAAAAAGTAGATAAAAAACACATTTGAAGCCGATTGAAAAATACATGTTCAAACCTACTTTTTGGTTAGAAAAATTAATGAAATTTATATGTCGTAAGTTAAGAAATGAAGATCAACATATGTTTTAGCAAGTCATCAAAAAAAAATTCTATTTCCTTTTTGTAAAAATCTACTTTCACCTACTTGAAACCAAAAGCCCATAGTGAAAAGTAAACATCAAAAGCTACTTGTATTTTGAAAAACCTACTTAAAACCTACTTTTATAATTTGAAATATGAAAATCAATGCACATTAATGTAAACATATATCACATTTAATCATTGAAATGAAAACATTAAATGTTCTGCAATTCTATAATGGGTTTTGTTATTATTTTAAATCTACTTGTTTCAATTTTGATAATGTAGTCAGGTTGTTCACTTTATATTGCTTCCACCCACTTGTGCTTGAAACAATCGTAGGAGCATAGCCATGGTCCAATGTTCAACACTGTGCAATAACAATTTGCACTTTAGCAATGAAAAAAAATATAAACATGTGAATTTCGGATTTTTTTAAAAAACTTTATAAACAAAAAAGTTGATTGGCTTTAAACCAAGCTCTACCATTGCAAACCACCTGCAACTTGACCGGAATGACCCAATTCAAGCTTCCAAACCATGCTACCAACACAAATGATAATGCATGTTCCTTCATTGATTCTTCATTAACATTGAGTTAAAAGTACATAAGTTTTGTTATTTCAGAATTTGTTTTACAGTTGAATTGCAATGGTAGCAATGTAAGATGGAAAAGAAAATAACTTGATGAACTTCCGCAAAAACAACTAAGCGAGAAGCTTTGGAACTTTTGATGTTGTATGAGGAAAAACCCTAAACCCTTAAAAGTTGATGGCTTGGACGACATGGCCTAGGTTGGTCACAAGGTTTGCACATGAAATTAATTTCATCATCCTAGGTCAAAATAGGTCATAGATTAGATGAAAATACTTCTTGCGTGGGTTTTTAAATTTCAAAACTTGAAGGCTTGTTGTTTGAGTTTGAACCAGTAACTAATAACCACGTGTTGATTAGGAAAAAAAATTCCTTGAAAATCACTTTAACCTTGGCGCCCTTGGCTCTTTTTATCATGTTTACACCCTTGTGGCATCCATGGATTCCAGGTAGATGGCCCACCTTCTCACTATCCATAATTTGAGCCCCAATTACTTGGTTTTGGAGGCCCAATAACATTATGAAATCGTCCACCCCATTGGTTAAACCATTGCTAGCCCCAGTGGCACCAAAATTGTAATGGTCCATTGTTTTGTCCCCATGTTTGTGGCCGACTTTGGTTCCAAGGTTGTGTTGCACCTTGTACCCATGGTGCCACATTTACTATGGGCATCACAAGCTAATAAATCCACCATTGTTTTGGGGGCATTATGGACCATAATAGGCCTTTCAATTGTATTATTATGTCCATGTGGTTTACCTATGGATCTCTTTGCGACCTTATTACAAGTAATGACACAAAGAAATAACTAGTAGGGGTTGAAATAGTGAAAGGGCAAATGCCAACCATAAAAATGATTTAGGTTTTTATATTGATAAGAACAAAGGCAACAAATTTTATGAAATGTTTATACATAATGCCCTAGAGGAGGCATAATGTTTTTGGATTGTAAAATAATGCATAAGGAAGGGTGTTCGCCTTTGCACTAGCTGGTGAAATTAGTGTAGACAATTATTTCTTCTGAATTGGATCTTTGTTTATTAAACTTCCATGAGGGATTTCAACATTAATTTGGAGTTCATCATTATTTTCATCACCTTCTAAGATTGGATGGTAACATGATGCTTATTGTTCATCATGCAATGATTAAGTTGGCATGAATCAATATTTTCGTCTTTTAAGCATTTTGACCCAACATAATTTCCAAATTTAGCCATATTAGCATGTGAGCTTAGGTTGTTTGTTATACAAACACAAAACCTACAAGGGCTTTCCTAAAACACCTCTTGACAATGGGCTTATTCTTCATGGAACCCCCTTCAATTTTCTTCCTAAAAAAATAGAAAAATAATAATGAAAACGTTACATTCTATGTATAACATGTGGCCACAAATCAAAACCACCCATGAAACTGATGCTAGTTAGATATGCTAGACGGTGCACAATATAATAGGTCTCAAATAATGTTTAAAAATAATAAATTCAAAATGCAAATTAAGGTGGGGGGAGGGGTTGGTTTACAAATCTAATGCAATTTCATTAAGCCCCAAATATTTACATTTTTTGTTTTAGTTGAACTATGTTTTAGTTATGGAATGCCTCATATGGGTTGACATTTGGAGCATTAAGTTTAGGGGTGAATGTCAAAGAAGCCATAATGACTCCTTACACAAATGGGTGCAAACAAGATCAAACAAGCCAACAATGTTATTTTAGAAAAGGACAACATGTCCTTTTGCCCAAAAATAAAATTTTCATACAAATGAGTTTTTGAACAATTTTTTTGCAAAATTTTATAATAAATACTTATAATTTTCCAAGTACAAAACATGTTTTTTTGTTTATAATTTTTTTAAGTGTGTTAATTCCTTGTAAATTCAATGTTTCATCTTTAAAAACGATAACAATTTCAAATCATAACCAAAAATTGATTATATATATTTTTAATGTTTTTTGTATAATAAATTACAACTTTTCTTAATGCATCATGTACATTATACCCCATTTATATATGGTAAAAACTTTTGAAGTTTTTTCAGGACCAAATTTGGAAAGTTCTTTGAATTTTTGAAGTTTTAAATTTCCACATATTTTTGGGTATGATTGTTTTTTGAATGTGGTTAACATGCCACTATTTTTTTATAAAAATTCCCATCAATTTTTAAAAATTATATGAGTCCTTTTGATAGTCCTTCGCAAAATTGATTATTTTTAACACAATAGGTGTTCACTTTCAAAGGTTCTAACTCAAAACTTAAACTTAAAATTTTATCAATTGGATTTTTAGTTTGAGTTCCTTGAGTTTCATATGAATGAAAAAGGAACAACTTGCCATGATTGTCATGGTTTTAAATTGTAAAACATAATTTTTTCTTCAATTTTGATTGTTATTTTCATCATTTGACATCCTTTTGGGCTCGTTTGATTATGATTACACCCAAATGACTACTAGGTCTTTTTTATTGCAACTACCACAACATATAGATGTTAACCAAAGAATAATCAAACATGGCCCACTTACCTTTATGTACAAATTGCCATGAATTTTTTTCACTAGGCTTGCACCATGAATATATTGTATGAATATTACATGCACCACAAAATAGTTAGACAACCTTTTTAACACAAAACCAATGGAAACCATTAAACCTTTTATCTATGTTTTAATGAAGGTTATTACATCCCCAACATTAGTCAATTATACCTTGAAACAATCAAAACATATTCCTCATGCCAATAAGGGTATTCTTTCAACTTGACCACATTGTTGAAGGAAATTTCGATCGCTATGGATCTAAAAAATAATTTTTGAAAACCAAGCTAAAACAAATTAGAAATGAAGGGCAAGTTTTCAAGCTTTGAATACCTATTCACACATTATAATATTTTTACTAATTGAACAATACCTTTATGTAGCTTAATTGCATTTATGAAACCTCATTAATCCAAATTAAAACTAGCACCTTTGATTCAAAACAAAACAATCACTAAACACATGTTAGTTTAATTTAATGAAAAGCTAAATGAAATTTTTTACACTTGCAACAAAAATCAACCCAATTGAAATTGTTCATCAATATTTACAAATGGTTCATTAATTAATATTTACACCTTCTCCACCACAACATCAATTAAACTCTACCAAAAAAATGCCTAAAATAAAAGAAATTTATGACTTTTTATCAATGGTAACAACACATGTGCAATGGTAGGTGTGAGGTAGTTTCCAAAGACCTCAATAATGCAATGAAAGGTCATTTCAACTCAGTTAACTTGTAAAAGTCAAATTGTTTTTCAACAACAAAAAGAAAGAAAGTATAGAGATGGATGAACCTTCCTACATTGGGTTGAGCTATAAGTAAAAGAAAAAAAAAAGGTTTGTACAAATTAACAACATATATGCAAAAAATAGTCATAGTACAAAGACAAAACCCAACAAACTCAATGTATAGAAAGAGAAAACAAATTTGAGCTTGATTTATGCACCTATTTTGGCTTAGATACCCCAAGAATATTCAAATTTCATAATAATTTTTTTTCTTCAATATGGTATCTTATATTCAAAGAGTACAAAAGAAACCAAGTCCAATGTAACTTAGAAAAAATAGCATGATAAACATCACTTTTTTACAACATCAAAATTCTACAAAGAAAAATGTAGTTCCAGGGAGGAAAAAATTGCAAAGGGATGGCACTTAGTGTTCTCCCCACCTAATAATAGACACCTTGGAAAAGAATATCATGAAACAAGTGATTTAGATACTTCATGCATGAATTTGAACAAGTGGTTGTGATTAATTGAAAGCTGAAAAGCTCTATTCTTATAATATCACCTTATGATTTGAGAATGCATGCCACAAATGTTGTCTGTGTTGTTTTCACACCTTTGGGATTCAAAAATAAATTATAAAAAAAAAACATGTGTATAATTGCAAGGTCTTTTTCACATGGTGACAAATTGTTGGATGATGTATAGTAATGGGGAAGGATGGTATATGGTGACAAACAAGAAGAACCATCAAAATATTATGTAAGTGGCTAGAGGGGGGATTCAAGTTTAATCATTGACATATTACAACTAACATCTAGTCATGTTACAATTGGATTGTAGTGATGTTAAGGTGGTATAGGCAAACAAACTAAGTTGCATATCAAAGTTGATATTTAATTACAACATAATCTTGTCAAGGTTGTAAGGCAATTGCACGTGGGTTCATAACAAGACCATGCATATGGGATGACAATGTTTAAGTCAAATAGTAATTGCCACATTAGATGTGTCCATGTGAAGAAGATTCATACAATTTGCATCATTGTATTTGGTGCTTGAGTTGCATATTACAACTATATATCAATTAATACACAAAGTCAATGTAGATTGACCAAAGTTGTATAATTGACAAAATATGTTAAAAATATTCCATACCTTTGAAACTTTCTTAGAATGCATGTGCAATTAATCATTTTTTAGTGTGAAATTTGATATTAAAAAATTATAATATTTTTCAAACAAAGTTATAACCTAGTTGTAATGGACATGTGGTTACATATTAGTGTGGCTTTTATGGTTATAATTTTTCAAAATGCTGTTGAAATAACAAGCAAATGTAGATTCCAACAAACATCTTGACCATAGTTAATTTTAACATGTTATATTGTTAACATACTTTAACTATAATGTTTTCAACACCTTGAACCTTCGATCATGTTTGTTCCAAACACTTGCAACTTGAATCAATATTACTGGCACAATCAAAAAACATAAGCGAAAAGAAAAACTATGTAAACAAGTTTAATTTTGTGTAATTATGAATGAAAAAAACATAAAATTTCAAGTCGTTTATTGTTGTTCACTATTTCAATTTTGTTTTCTCTGCCATTGAGCTCCACCTCCACCCCCATTGCATTCATGATGTTGACGCACTCCCAAGTCCCAGGTTGAACCCATTTGAGGGTCCAATTATGTTGAGCTGCGGAAAGTTGGGACTTGAGGGGCGCTTCCGACTTCTAGCATTAAAAGGGGGTAGAGGGGCGTGCTAAAAGTCCCGGGATTAGACTAGGAAGATGGACTAGAAGATCAAGCTTGAATTTGCATCCAAAAACCAACCACAAAGGGTTAGTTAGCATTCGGCAACACCCTTGGGTGTTGGGACAAGCCACGAGCACTTTTACACACAAGACTCACCACGACCCGGACTCAGGGGAAGCCACCACCTTCCCCCATATAGTATACTCTGCAACTCTCCGCCGAGGCTACATCTAAATGGCTCTTTTTCCCGGGACTCCAAAGTTGGAGTCTCGAAATTGTCCTGATTGGAGTCTCGAGACTTTGAACGCTCATAGCTCCTCGCCCCGAACTTGGATTGGGACGAGGTCTAAACCAAAGTTTTAGCTCTTTTCGAGAGCTTTCCAACGCCGTGTCGCACTTCTTGAGGCGACGTCGAGAAGAGGTCGATTCCTGACTTTTAATGGTCGGGAGTCAAACTGGCAGTTTGATTCCCGGCCCTTCTTTTGCCCATAACTTGGGTTGTAGATGTCCAAATGGCCAATGCAAGGACATTTTGGGCATCTACGCTTCAAGACATTTTCATTGATATAAAGAATGCACCAAGGCGAGGAGATTTGACCCCTCAAATCGTCTTTTGAGCTTTCAGGAGTCCCGAAAGACTCCATTTTCCCACTTTTGGGAATGTGAGTTGCATTTTCACACTTAGCCCCAAAGTGGGGTTGCGACAGATGTAGTGTTTCCAATGAAAAACATTAAGTAGTGAAAACAACTTTAAGGCCCATTCCCTAACTTCCCAATTTATTGCAATAGTCACCTTTACATATAACACTTTGCAAGTCAAAATTGACAATGCTTAAGTGCTCACCTTAACAGTATGTATTTACATTGAAATAAATTTCGTGTCACCAAAGTGGAATAGAAAACAACAAATGAAAAAAAAAGAAAATACTTTGACTAGCTTGTGGTAGAAAAAAAGGAACAGAATTTGGCAAAAATCAATGAATTTCATAGTGCATATGAAGCCGCCTTGCAATATCATTTAGGTCATTCACAACATTTTAAACAACTTGGAAGGTGAGACTTGAAGCCTTTTGATTGTTACATCAAACCAATGATGGACATTTGACGCATTCGCATCAAATCTTTAAAGAATTTACCTAAGGAAAATAAATTCAAAGTTTAATATCTTAAAGGTGAAATTTCACCAATAAAATAAGGTTGATAAGGACTACCCAAGGTGACCAAAGTATAGGTTCCTCACCCATGAAAAGTTCAAGATTTACAAAATTAAATTAAATTTACATACACAAGTTTTTAAAAAAAACCTATATCATAGAATAGAAATTTTCTTAACAAGACATTTCAAAGGTGACACACATCGTGATCAAAAGCTAGGGTGAAAAAACATGACAAGGGGTAACTTTGGTATAATGAGACAAAGACCCTACTTGAAAGTTTTGCATTTTCATAATGATGTTCACAAAGGATATTATATGTATGTTTGTTTACTTCTAGAAATGCTCATTTGAACTTAAAGATCTACTTTGTGGCGCGTTTGGAAAAAGCATTGGCAAAAAATTGTGTATAAGTTCAATTGAAAAGTTCCATTAACGAAAAATTATTGTGATTGCATCACAAACTTTGTATTACTTGTACTTCAATGGTGAAGAAAGAAGGAACATGCCCCGAATTTTTTGAATTGGATTAAGTTGTGCATCAATTAACTAATATGAATTAACTTGCATATTTTTGCATACAAATTTTTTTAATACAACTTTAGAAAAGCTTATGGATAATTAAAAACTTGGGCTACAAGGTGACATTTCATGAAGGTTGAAATGATAACAACATCCATCAATTATTCTTCAACTTCTTCAAAACCCAAAAAGTGGGGGCAATACCACAAATAGTCCCAGCTGCCCAGCTACTCATGTGGAGAGGGTGCTTCTATTAAGGTGCATTCACACTTGGTGTTAGGGACTTTAGTGTTGAGTTCCTAACACCATGCTAGTCATTTAGGACTTACACCTACTTACCATAAACATTTTATGTTAAGTTAAACATTTGCTTAACATTAAGCTATCGCCCATTTAACGTTGGGTGCGACCTAGGATGCCACCTGGATTTTCATTTAACACTGACTTAAACATCAAGTGTGAATGCACCATTAGTCCAGTCAGATTGGCGCAAGCTGTATTATACATATCTACCCTTCAGGGAAGACAGGAAAGGAAGGCAAGGAAAGGGAGAGATACCTAGATCCAAATATGGATTGGTTCATCACATGGGGCGGTTTAGGGTTGATTAGCTATCCAGCCAGCCAGGGTATAACCAGCCAGGGTATAAAACCAAACCAAGTGGAAAGGTTAAGTTACACAGCTTGATAAGTAGGTACAGTAACAACGTCCTCATGGTAGTCATGATGATAACCATGCTTTGCATCCAAATAAGTCCATCCATCCATCCATCCATAGTCGTCGTCCGATTAAACCTGCAGCCTGCCTGCCACTCGCCTGATGCTTGTCTAGTCGGCAGGTACCTGATGGTGCCGTAGTTAGGTTAGGGTTAAGTAGGCGAACGGGCGAATGGGATTGGGATGGGTATGCGCCTATGCGCAGGAGACTGATTCGGCCAATCTTAGTTAGTTACTTAGTTAGTTTACTACTTTGCCGAGCCTAGAGTCACCCGAAGCCGGGCCTTTTCCGAACCGGACCCTGAGGCTCACCAGAGCAGCGAACGGCAATCTTCCTGAGTAACAGGGCGAAGACGACGAGCGAGCGAGCAAGCGAGAGCGAAGACGACGAGCAAAACGCACAACCGTGTGTGTATCGACGGAACAGGCCCGCCTCGCTACACAACTTGCTTGGCTCCCTGGCTCGCATTGTGAGGGATCACACAGGTTGTGTGTGTCCCTGTTTGCTGCCGTGTAGCCAGGATATGTGTTGAGAGGTATATTGGAGGAGAAAGGGAAGGGGGTTGGAGGGTTGCGCGCTGTGGGGGTGGGAGGGACGAAGGGGCCAAAAGGAGACGGGAAGGAGGAGAACGGTAGCCAAGATATGATTGCACAGAAACGGGGATTACTGAGGCTGGAGGTGTGCATGGGTGAAGGATGCCAGAGCTGCGTAGTGGAGCGCGACAGCCCCGCTCTCCACCCGTGGTTCAGGCGGCAGTAGCTGCCTGCCCTGAAACGGTACCCACCAGACGAACCACTCCCCGAAGACGTGCGGCTACTGCACTAGAGGAGGCTTGTTTGAAGAGAAATCGCGTCAGGACTCGCGCTGCAGTTGCTAAAGAAGCAGCAGTTGTTAACAGGGTCGGGGGCCGTGCGAAGGGGACCGGGAGCGGTCGGCCTACCAAGCAGAACCGCAATAACAAGGCTCCTCCTCCTCAACCAAGGGCTGGCCCTGGACCGAGGCAGAGAGGCCCTGGGCGGGGAAAGCAGGTTTCTCCTAGATCCCGCTTCCCAGAGCCTCAGCCGCTTCAAGATCCTTCGCCGTTCCCGGAGGAAAACGTCGAAGCAGATATTGATCTAGAGGACGACAGACAAACGGAAGCGGCTGAAGTCAGGGCGATGGAAGAAGAGAGCGCTGGCCGCAGTGCAGAGAAAGTACCTGGTGCAGAGGATGATGGCAGCGCGGCACCTCTTCCCGAGAGGGTAAATTGTCTGCTTGGTTTTGCAGAACTTTCTGGTTTGTAATTGCAGCTTCTGTTGCACTGTCTTTTGTTAGCGCATGTGGCAAAAGGTATCATTGGCTTTGGAATGCAGTCTGATGATTGATACCGTTTTTAAATATATATATATTGGAGGGGTGTGGGGTCTGTAACGTTGTACATATGCACTATGCTGGTCTGTTTTCCCCAGCAAGGGCAGTGGAGAAGTCAGGCTTGGCTGGTATGCATCCAAAGGTTGGTTTTTTGTTGCATGCATGGATGGTTTGTGTTCTGTTGTGTTTTCTTAAGGGTTATTCTCTTTCAACAACATTTGTAACACGCAGGTGCAAGTTGGCGGGTCACCAGTGTACAAGATAGAAAGGAAACTTGGCAAGGGTGGCTTTGGACAAGTGTATGTAGGTCGTCGCGTAAGTGGAGGCACCGAGCGGACCGGTCCACAGGCTGTAGAGGTACATCTCCCAGTTTTCCTGCTATGGCCTGACAGGAACTCAAGTCAGTTGGGCGGGGATGTTATGGTAGGTGGGCAATACCACATGTGTTGCCATGGAAGGTCCCTGAACATGTGGTTGACTGCCACCGTTGTTGGAGCCACTGCTTAGTTCTCTTAGGAATGGGTATTTTTCATGATTGCTAATTGGTTGCCGTGATGCTATTAGATCTGAAATATCAATAGCCTTGTTCTTCTCAATCCTATTCAGGTTGTCTTGAACCATTGGTATGGAGAAATCCTCAATACTTATGAAGATAATTTCTCAATACTGAGTACTGTAGCCTGTGCCCCAAATTTTCTTGTGTTGACAAGCTGTAAGACATGCATTCATAATGATTGAGAGCAAGGTTACAATGGCTGGGAATGCTTTAATAGAGTTTAAGATGCTGTTCTCTATAGATATGACATAGGGCAACTTCCACCATTTTCTGCATTGAGTTGAATGTGATGCAAATCTGGTTGTGGGCAGGTTGCATTGAAGTTTGAGCACCGGAGCAGCAAAGGCTGCAATTATGGTCCCCCATATGAGTGGCAGGTTTACAAGTATGAGTTATTTCAATGTAGAGATCAGTTGTCACCTGTTACGACTTTGTTGGTCTTATTTCCTAATGTAGGATATGCTGTGTTTTGTTGTTTTCTTTTGCAATAGTAGCTCCATTTTCTGCCGTAGATTTTTTCTGGGCTCTGTTTCTGATGGCATTTCCATTGAATCTGTTATATGGACCACTTTTTTGCAGCACTCTTGGTGGCAGCCATGGAGTTCCCCGTGCACATTTCAAAGGCCGGCAAGGGGACTACTATGTCATGGTATGATTTTACTGTTTTTTGCCTGAGACCCATCTGCTGGTGGTCTCAGAGTCTCATTAATAGCTCACAAGGTGTATTCAATGCTGAGTGCCAACAGTTTCTGTATGATCTTTGTTGTTTGCAGGTGATGGACATGCTTGGGCCTAGTCTGTGGGATGTTTGGAACTCGTCAGGCCAGGCGTAAGTTACTCTTGAGCATGTCAAGTGTCTGGTGTGCTCCTCTTGCAGATAGATGGAACATATGGGCGACTCAACCTTGATCTTAAGGATTTCTTGTGCCAAAGAGCTTAACGCTTTTTTTGGTGGGTTCATGCAGAATGTCTACTGAAATGGTGGCCTGCATTGCAGTGGAAGCAATTTCTATCCTGGAGAAGATGCATTCTAGAGGGTATGTTTTAATATCATGCATCTGTTCCATGTATGTTGGGCTGATGTGGTGTATTGGAGGTGTACCTCATGGGCTATCTTCTGGTTTAGAGAACTTGATGTTTTGAAGTTTTGGCATTTTATTATCTACACAATTTTAAAGTGTTGCTTTAATTCAGGTATGTTCATGGAGATGTGAAGCCAGAAAATTTCCTACTGGGACAGCCTGCAACAGCTGATGAGAAGAAACTGTTCCTTGTTGATCTTGGCCTTGGTGAGTGGAAAACTGGTTAGAAATGCTCTTGTACAGCATGTAGTTGTTAATTGTGTTCCTGCTTATACAAATGACTGTTGTGTCCATGAGAGCTTATGACTGCTTATACAAATGACTGAATGTTTCCTCAAAGTTCCTGATGTTTCCAGAAGTACAAGAGAGGTCTCTTTTGTACTTGTCCATTTGAAGTTGCTTCTATGTATCATCTAGGGGAAATTGATGTTCAGTGACATCATTTGTCATGGCAGCCACGAGGTGGAGGGATGGGACTAGTGGCCAGCATGTTGAGTACGACCAAAGGCCTGATGTATTTCGGTATGCAGTTTCATCTTTGTTAAATTAGCGAGAAATGCATCATTGAGCTGTTGCCGTTCCTTTGTTGTAGAGAAGCATGTAGTGACATGGTGAATTCCAATGTTGGCAGTGGAACTGTCCGATATGCAAGTGTGCATGCACATTTGGGTCGTACTGGCAGCAGAAGGGATGATATGGAGTCATTGGCCTACACCCTGGTGTTTCTCCTTCGCGGTCGCCTGCCTTGGCAAGGTTATCAGGTAGGGATTGGTTATCTCTATGTGAGATTTAGCTTTGCATGGGGTTGTGATTAGGGCATGTGCTGGCATTTGACATGTGGTTGAAATCGGCTGTCACTAGACTTCTAATAGGAATTGGAGTGCTGATGTTTGCTGCATAGGGTGACAACAAGGGGTTCCTAGTGTGTAAGAAAAAAATGGCAACATCACCAGAGATGCTGTGCTGTTTCTGCCCAATGCCTTTCAAGCAGTTCCTTGAAATTGTTGTCAACATGAAGTTTGACGAGGAGCCCAACTATGGCAAGCTTGTATCACTGTTTGATGGAATTTTGGGTCCAAATCCAGCTGTGAGGCCTATCAACACAGATGGTGCCCAGAAGGTGGGGTTTGTCAAAAGATTTTTCAGTTTTGCTTTAAAAGTGTATCATTAAGGTGATCTGCAAGGAAGTATCCACCAATGAGTTCTGTAATGAATACGCTTGCCCTGACAGGTTGGACAGAAGAGGGGAAGGATGAGTGTGGAAGAGGAAGAGGATGATCAACCAAAGAAGAAGATAAGGCTTGGAATGCCTGCAACCCAATGGATAACTGTCTACAATGCACGTCGGCCAATGAAGCAAAGGTATGGCATGTTGAAGAATAGGGAGAACAGATATTCCTTACATGTTACTATCTTGCCCCTGCAGAGCCAACTTCTGTTTCTCTTTCAAGTTTGGTTTATTCAGTCACTAGCTACTACAAGGACCATAGAGATATTTGGTCAGAAATCTTTAATCCAGTTGTCAGAATGTGATGTGTATGTTGTCAGGGTGATGATTAGTAATTGTGCAGTCCTTTCAGCTAACTTGTACCTGTTCTTATCTGAGATTAATTCTTTTCCACTTTTTCTTCCCAAGTTATTCTTACTGAGAAGCTCTGTAGATTTTTTTGTTGCTGGTACTCCTGATTTCTCTGATTGCGTGTATCTGGGCAAGTGCCATATTGGCAGTGCTATACAACTAGATTTTGTGAGCTTATTTGTGAGTAATATCCCAAGATTCCAAGGCTCAAATTGCTGGAACTTTTGAAAATCAGCTCAGAAGAGTTATCTGTAGCTCAAAACAGCAAGCTTAATTGTCTGCTGAAGAGAAAAGGTTACCTTTTGATGTTTGTATTAAGTTGATCCAGAGGTTTGCTTACCATAGAAAGAGTTCTGTTTGTGCGCTTCACCTTTGGAACCTTTGAAATGAGTATTTCAAGGGCTTCTCACCCGAGTTAAAAAATTTTAAGCCCACTTTGTTCTCTAAAGCTCATGCTCTTAAAGTTCTCTGTTTTCCTCTCTTCTTCTTCCTCTTTTTCTCTCTTTTTATGTTCCTCTTGTTTCTTGGTTTCTTTGGTCTTCTCCTTGTCTTTTTTGGTTTTGTTGAGCTCACATCATCTTGGCTGTGTTTTCTTGCTATTGCTGGTTTGTGACAGATACTCAGTATGTTGGTTAATGTATCACATTGATCTCACTGATTAAGTAAATGGCAACATTATGGTAGCTGGCCACTAGCATGCATGTTTTTGGTCTCTGAACGTGTATGTGGTTGTTGCTGTTGTTCAAATCACTCCTCTGTATTAGTTTTAATTTTGTCTATTAATGTTGGGTTCCCACTTTTCCTGTTTGGTGGATATGCTATCACATCTTATATCTCTATTACCTTATTGTCAGGTCATCTGTAGATTCTATGCTGGTTGTCCTAAAAATGTGAGTATGCAGTAATTCTCATCTTATGAATATGTGTACTTTGTTGGGGGCTTGGATCATCGGCGATTCAGTGACTTGACATCAGGTTGGGAAGTGCAGGTACCATTATAATGTGGCTGATTCTCGGTTGACTCAGCATGTGGAGAAGGGCAATGAAGATGGCCTGTATATAAGCAGTGTGGCTTCTTGTACAAACCTGTGGGCCCTTATCATGGATGCTGGAACGGGGTTCACTGCCCAAGTTTATGAGCTCTCACATGTCTTCCTCCACAAGGTTTGTGCAAGAGTTCTACATTTGGGGTCACAGGTATATTAGTACTCTTCTAGGGTTAAGGCAGCTTTTCTGATAGAACTTTTGGGTTGCTGATCTGGCCAATTTGTCTTAATTCTCAGGAGTGGATCATGGAGCAGTGGGAGAAGAACTACTACATCAGTGCTATTGCTGGAGCCAACAATGGGAGCTCTCTTGTCGTAATGTCTAAAGGTTAGAAGAAGCTGTGGTTTTCAAGTGTGTATAGTGATTCAGCTATGGTAGGCTCTATGTGCTTTTGATGTCATGAATTTTGCAAATCTCTATTGACAGAGTGATCATGCAAATGTGTCTATCAGGTACATCTTATACTCAACAATCATATAAAGTCAGTGATTCATTTCCTTTCAAGTGGATCAACAAGAAATGGAGAGAGGGCTTCTATGTTACATCCATGGCTACAGCTGGCAGCCGTTGGGGAGTTGTTATGTCACGCAATGCAGGCTTCTCAGACCAGGTCAATGTTTATTTCCCATGAGGCTGGGCTGGTATTAAGGTTGCAAGGTTGCCATATGACTCATTCGAGGTTGATTGCTCGATGTTATCTAAACTGCTTCATAAGTATTGATGTTTGTAGGTAGTGGAGCTGGACTTTCTGTATCCCAGTGAAGGAATACATAGACGGTGGGATAGTGGGTATCGCATCACCTCTGCAGCTGCAACTTGGGATCAGGCTGCATTTGTGTTGAGTGTACCACGCAGGAAACCAGCTGATGAAACTCAGGAAACGCTGCGCACATCAGCTTTTCCAAGTACACATGTGAAGGTGAGTGCTCTGGGTGCAGTCCATTGTTTTTCTAGGTTTAAGTTCATGATTAAGTTGGAGATATTGTACATTTACAGTTGGGAAAAAAATGACCCTGGTGTGTAATTTGGTTGTACAGGAGAAGTGGTCAAAGAATCTTTATATTGCAGCTGTAAGCTATGGACGGACTGTTTCATAACACCTCTTCTGCAGTGGAGAAGGAGATTTGAAGACTTGCAGCAGACATTGATTGTGACAACTCAAGTGGAGCCCTCTGCTTGACAAACAACTCTTGGGCCTTCTGCTTGACTGATGTTGCAAATATCAACACATCAAGTTATCAGGATTTGGCCAGTGCCTTCCTGGGGATCTCCCACCATATGGGAAGAAAGGCAGGTGACCTAAATTATCCAGAATATGTGTTTTATTAGACAGACCTACTGGGATTTGCAGGCAAGTAAGGGGCAGGAAAACAGAATGTGGGGTGATCAGTTTGTGATCATGTCACCAATGGTGCTTGCTTCAAGGAAAAACTTTATGTTTTGCAACTAAGAATCAAGTGTTTTCCATGTGAGTCTGTGAGATGTTGCACTCCTGGTTAGGTGAGCTGTTTTGTGGGCACTGTGACAGCTATTGAACTTTTATGGGGATTTTTAACATATCCTTTATGGCATGCAGCCCTATGTTTGGTGGTACTGACGCTTGTTTCTTCTGAAGTGTTCAGCTCCAGAGGACAAGTTTAGTCTTAGATTCTGACTTTCTTTTCTGCACCTCTCAATTGTTTGGAACTTTATTTTGGATTCCTTTCAGCTTGAGGGCAATACGCTTCTTTGCATGGAGTCATCTCTTGATGTACGAAGATTTCATTTGTCTACTTGGTTCTGCTTTCTTAACTTCCCTACCATTCACATTTTTGTTTGCTGTATGGTTCTGAAAGGGTTGGGTGGGTTGAACACTGTCTAGTGTCTTTGTAAATTCCAGTCCTATCACTGTTTCCTAATGTTAGTTGGCCTTAGCATTTAGACACTAATGATATGAATAATCTTCTTGAAAGCAATCCAAGTTGAATAATAATTTTTGGACGTTTTGAAGAAGAGTGTATGAATTTTTATAGATTTGTGAGAAGCTAACCCAATTTGGTCAGCAGGTTAATCCATGAAATCAACTACCTTAAGTCTTCATAGAGGGTTCATATGCTTAACTAGCCTTCCTAATATCATGTGCGAAAATTATGCATTGAATCTTGACTTAAATGAGCAGGAATTGTGCCAATGTAACATAGCTAGTGCCGAAGTCGTAAAGTAAAACATGAAAGTAGAGAGTATAAGCTGAGGATTTGGCAGGTTTTGGCAGGTTTTGGCACATTTACTTTAGAAGATGATTTAAACATCATGAATAGTAGCAGCAGGTTAGGTCAGGTGGCAGTATTTATTAATGTTGGTCTTTGATTAAACTTGATGGCACTCACTTAGTTTTTGGCATGTCTACCTTAGAGGCTAAACACACATGAACACACAACAAAAGAGGGCAGAAAATACATTGTTTAATTGTCACAAAAAGAGAATACAAAAGAGTAACTCTAAATGCAAGAAGTCCTTATAGTCATGGGTAATACTGGTTGGTACCCAGGGGTTGTTATTTCCGATTTTTTTATGTTAAAAATTTGGTGAATTAATCAACTGTACGTTTTGTGCTAAATCAAGAACTTCACAACTCTATTGCAATATAGTGTTCCACAAGAAAGAAAATGATTAAAATAAAAAGGACATGAATCTTATTTTACTTGATAACACCATATGGCTTACAGGTGATGCATGCACCCAACTACCTGATCAGGTGACGCATGAACCCAACATTACAACCTACATTGTGTGTCAATAATGGATATCATTGTTCAACTTCTAACCAATGGTTACAGATTAGTGTAGGGCAAAGCCCTAGGGTGGAGGCATTCTCAAAATAAGGGGCCTAGGATGAGGCGATAACCAAGTCTGGCCCCACATTTTGGCAATGTCCCCCACCCATGGGCTTTACCTATTGTAAAGCATGAGGCAAAATTTATCATGAACCAAACCTATGTAGATCACAAGGTGCATGAATCGGAGGGGTCTTATGCCTACTCCTCAATAGTGGGAGGGTTCTTACACCTATAAGTAGGCATAATTTCCCTCCCACCTTTGAGGCATAGGCATATTATCCATCCCCATTTTTGGGAGAGAAATTGATGGATATAAGGTACCCTCCACATACACTACAAATTTTCTATGAGTGCTTTATGAAGTGGGAATGGGAGATGGGTTTGTAAGGGGTGGAAGTAAGAGGTATTTTACTCACTACTGTTGCTTGGTCTAAAACAGAAGATGCCGGTATCCTTTGATGAGCAATAACCTTTTAAGGAAAGTTATTAGAATCAGAAGGGAGGACACTTGCACTGTTGGAACTTGGCATCTAAGCTTTATTGGGGGCTAATGTGCTAGAAGTTGTTAGCAACCCAATCTCACAAAAGCAACCCAATCTTGACTAAAAATCTGTGAGATTGGGTCCTAATAATTACTGGCAGTGGAGTGGGTGAGGGTATGAAGCATGGGGTGGTGAGTGAAGGCTGGACATAGATGTGGTTGGAATGTTGCACATTTACATTTGTGCATTAGTGATGTGAAGATATTGCTCCAGGCTGGATATATGTTTGGTAACAAAAGCAAGCTTCAGAATGTAGCACACTCAGGATAGTGATGAGGTTGGGTGGATGTTTGCCTACTAGAGTCAGGTGTAATTGCAAATAAGAGGCAGATAGTGCTCACTAAAAAGACTACTAGGTGCAGTCATAAACATTGCTCAAAGTATCAAGACCATTTCCACCATGAATAGTAAACACTAGAAGCACAACTTCCCAGCCGCCTAGAGGGTGCGTATATAAACATATATTAATCTGCCAAAAAATTCCAGCAAACAGTCAAACAAAAAAACCAGTTGTGCTTCCAGAAGCAATTGGCCACACTAATTTATAATGTTGGCTAGTACAAGAGACATAGCTAATGATAAAAGTCAATACTATCCTCATTGAAACTGCAACAAGCTTATGCAATCAGCTTGATTTCACCTTAGCTTGCCCCTGTCACAAGCAAGCATACCTACAACTAATGAAACAAAATGTCACGGGTCTCTCAACATGCACAAATGGCAAAGTGAATATATCTTGGTTCTCACTCAAGATAACAAAGTTGTAGCAAAGCCAAAAGGGAATCCATCCTTGAAATCAAGGCACCAAAGCTGATGCTGTTGAACAGCTGTCTGCCTGAATAAAGCATGTACAAGTAACATAGGAAAGAGGCTTCTCTAAAGTGACATGAAAGGCTTGGTTCATGCATCAGATCTATGTTATATAAATCACAAAGAGACAAGTTGTGTGTCTCTGGCACCCAACCAAAGCATAGACCCTAGGAAATCACTAGACTAAAAAAGAAGAGTCCACAATTTTCGGCCTGATGCATCTGCACAAACCATGAACATGCCACTGAATGGTGTTCTCATTTGCCTGACAATCCCAGGGTTCTGACATTGTCAGCTACAAAAGTCTGCTGCAAAAATCTGCATAGTCCTCTTCATCTTTTCTTTAATCCCTTGCCCCAAACATGCTTAACACCCACCAAAACATGAAATTCCTCCCAACAATTGAAATGAGGATTACTGCTGTGAAGACTGCATCAGCAACAGTTTAAAGACTGGACAAGCAATAGAGAGACATGCTTTTTGTTGAACAACACACGTACAACAATGGGCCCAAGTTCTATGTCTAGGCCACACTTTAATGCTCATTCCATCCACATGCTGAGGTCATATTTTATGACTTCATCCAGAATTTATAGACTTTGGACATCTCACAAAAATCAGGGAGTCTGGCTTACACCAGAACAACCCTAGCCTTAGTACCGAACTCGTTTGCTTCGGCTTCCCACTTGATCACTCTCATCCTGTCAAAACCCCCCACCCTGAATTTGTGAGCTGCTTGAATGAATTTCTAAAGGATCTGTGGAGAGTCAGGTCAAAGAGGGGGAAAGTTCTGAAGACCCCAGAGAATGCATTTGCGTGACCAGAGAGATTTGAATGGATAACTCAAGTACCCATAACAGATCAACCCAATATGTACAAACATTCAAAATGATGGTAGCAGTTTGCCACATGCACATGATAGTCAAGCATCTTGAAACCAAGATGATCCAGGGAACCCTTGTTTCTATGCCACTTATAAATACCACTGGCTATAGGTCAGTGTAAAACATCTATGAGAAGTTATAACCCCATCCCCCACATGTGAGACTAAATCAGGACTGAAAGGAAGCATAATAGTGCAATGAAGCTGGGAACACCCCAACCACAAGTATAATTGGACTAATGAATGCTCTGAAGCTAGACAGCATTGCATACCTTTGTTTCCAGGGAATCAAAATCGTCGAGCAAAGGCAAGATATTATCACCTCCTTGTCCATCAATCTCCATGCGGACACTATCAGCTGCCAGCAACTCCGGTTGTACCTTTAAATCAACATTGCAACTTCAGACAATAGTCCAGCAGTTAGGCCACTAACTGCTTTAAGCTAAAGCAGCGCAGGCATGCTGATTCAATTTGGACACACATCTTGCTATAAAAGTAAGATTCACATCAATTTAGACACCTGTTGCTCTAGGCACTCATAACATTGTCAACATTACTCAGGGCAGCCAATACCATAATTCTTGTTAAATGTACCTCCTCACTGTCTTCGCTTAAGTCTGCTGTTGCTGCAGACTCCGTCAGGCATTTGACATGAACAATTGGGCCCAAAACTCCGCTATCAAGACCCTCAGTGACTCCACCAGGAGCAACATTCATATACACAGTGCCTTTGTACATCCACTCATCTTTCTCATCACTATAAAAGTCTTCAAATGGCTCACCACAAAGTGCACAAGCACTTTGGTTCTCATCAGCTGGGACTGCAATGCTCTCACCATCATCAGTCTCTGAAGGCATAGCTACAACCTCTGTGGCAAAGAATGAAGGGGCCAGCTGTGTAGTTGATGCCCCTGTGCCACTAAGCCATTCCTTCAGAGTCACAAACCAGTTCCGAGAGACCTTCTTTTGAGCTTTCTGTTGACGATTTCTGGAGACATGCCAGTCCATATGCTTGCTGTGTGCCTCTTGCTCCTTGAACCGCAGCCCACATGTTTTGCACTGCCTAGGGATGTTATAATAAAGAGCATTGAGCACAACTTCATGCCTTGCCTTCAGAACCTCTGGCTTGAACTCAGTACCAACTACATCGTCCTTCAGCTCCATGGACTTGCCGGTCATGGCAGTCGACTCTGGAAAACCAATCATACCTCCAGAGACAGTGGCAATCTTAGTTGGGAGGGCTGATGGAAAAGAAATTGACTGGCCATCAGCAAGGGTTTCTGAGTTCCTGGAGTTGGAAAAACCCGGGTTTGAGCTAGAACCACTGGGAGGAGTCCATAAAAGACCATGGGTGGAAACAGCATCATCTGTTGTAGCAGTTGGCACTGGGGCAATCAGACCCTTGGCAACAAGCGACTTAAGAAGGGAGTCTAGTGGTGCAGACAATGGTGGAAGAGGCAAAGAGACTGGACTGGCTCCCACCACTGATGGAGGTGGGGGACCAGGGGGAACAGGGGGTTGCCCATGGTTAGATTGCTGTTGCTGAGAGGTCAGGTTGGGTAGGGCAGAGAAAACAGGAAGTCCTTGTGCTGAAACTGCCAGATACTCTCCTCCATGGCCTCCTGTTTGTGTAGACAAAGGTTTGACAGCTGGAATTGGTAGATGTGTTGGGGGGGACATGCTTGGCAACAGAGGTTGTCCTGAAAGTAATTGCTGGACTTTGCTGACTCCTGGAGAAGGCTGTTGCAGGGGAAGACTTTGAGGCTGTGACTGCAGCTGTGGCAACAACTGGCTTTGTACAGGGGGTAGGAGACCTGACTTCAAGAAGGCTACTAAAGCATCTGTATCTGTGCCTTGCACCTCAGTTTGCCCATTGGGCAAAAATCCTGACACAGATTTCACTTGCTGGAACTGGGTTGCCTGAGCTTGTTGGACTTGACCCAATGCAACTACAGGGTGAGTTTGCTGAGGAGAGTGCTGTTGGGGGGGTTGCTGAAGAGAACTGCTCAAGGCTGGTGGCCTGAACTGAGGAGACATGCTGGAGAAATCAAGGGATGGTCCTTGCAAGGACTGCAACTGCTGAGGAAGTGCCTGCTCATTGAGGACATGTTGTGTTACACCATGTGATTGATTTCGCAGGTAGAGAGAACCTGGGCCAGACTGCCTTTCATTTTCCTGGAAGGTCATATTTGAGGCAGGTGTTACAGGTGAAAAGTTGTTATATGCTTGCCCTAGAGTTGCAGAAAAGTTTGGCCTGATACCAAAGGGGCCTGCTGAAGTAGCATCTCTCCTGCTGGGTGAAGGTACTGAGGGTGTTGTGGAGCATGGGGGTAAGTTAGATGGAGGTAATGCCAAGCTGCAAGCTGGTACAGTTACCTGCAGGGTTTTTTAAAGCATCAATGAGGCTGAGTAGGCATTTTACACTTGAGAAGACTGTAAGCAGGACTTCACATACAGTATGTCAGACAGTAACAGACTGCATATGTACCACCATATAACACCAAAAGCCATCAAAGTCTGCTAAGGTGATTCACATACATAAGAACACCAGACATGAATCAGCACAACATATAATTGTTACAAAAAATTTACCTGAAGTTCTGGTATATGCTGTTGCACAGAGTAGTGACTATTCATTGATGCATTCGACCCCTCCACATTCCTCTCTTTTACTGGAACAGCTGTGCGACCAGGATGTGTGGAGTGTTTACTCCAGTCCTTCAACTCCTACAGGCAAGAGATTTCTGCATGGGTGAATATACCAAAACAAACTGAGAAATAGATGCAACCATACTGATCAACTTAGATCCTTCACATTTTTCTGGAGACCTACCATGTGGAGAATCGATTGATTGTCTGCAGATAAAGGGAACTGTTGAGACTGAGGATTGCCCCTAGGTCTTTGCCAACTCAGATTATAAGGAGCTCCAGAGGAATGTGATACATGCATCTGCCCTCTTCCCAGAGTCCCCTCCCCAGAATATTGATCATCCACTCTTGAGTTTCCACGGCCTAATCCTTCTTGCTCCTGAGCTTGCGGTGTCAGATCCTCCCACACATACTCTTCCTCATCGGTATTTTGCCACTTCTCAATTCCTCCTCTTTGCAAATTTGACCCCATATACTGGGAGTCTGGTCCTTGAACCTTAAGTGTTTCCTCATCCCTTCCTGTGCTTCCACTTTTCATCTCCATTGCTGGAGGAAGCAGGAAGGGGACTCCTCTCCCCAACCCAGGGGACTTGTTGCTATATCTATGATTGTCAATACCAGAGGGGCTTTGACTTGACTGGTGCCTCCAATCAAACCCATTTTGTTGGAAGTAAATTCCCCCATTATCAGTATCTCCATTGCTTCGCCTTTTTCTCTCTCCCTCCCTGTACCACCTGCTCTGATCACTTTTCTCTTTGCCTGGGCCTCCACCCATGTCAGACCGAGGAACTACCCGTCTTTCATACTCAATCCTTGGGAAGTCATAAACAGGCCTCTGCCCATAACCTATTTTGTCATACTGATATTGCTTACCAGGCTGCATGATCTGTAACAAAAACATTGAAGCAAATGAGAAATGTGTCTTGCAATTTCAAAGACTTCTCACATAATACATCAAGATGAGAACATATGGGTTGCAATCCCAGAATCATACTGGCAGTCTTTGTGGTTGAGCATTAGGAAATCCTTTTGCATCAGGCCTCTCTATGTCTCTTATCTGAGTACTTCCATTGCTCTCACCAACAACTCCATCAGCCTGCCAACACAAATTTCAAACACTGGAATAGTTCCATCAGGCAAGCTTGCATAATTCCTGAAAAACAACCTGGGAAAGTACTGGAGATCATAAAAAGAACAAAACAATATTTGAAACCCTGGGATCCATGTGGCAATATGGATCAAAAGTAGTATACCCTGCTTTTTGAGGACTGCATCAAAAGTTGGTGTTGAGCTTCCAAGTACTTAGGATTGACATGAATGCCATGCCCAGAACGAAGAGCAGAGGATTCAATAGGGTGTGATGGCTGAGAAGACATCACAGGCTCTTTTGACTGAAGACTGAAGTTAAGTTCTGCTTCAATGACATGCAAAGGGCTTGATGGGAACACACCCCGCCATGTCCAAAACAAATGTTGCATGGCTGTGTAGGCAGCAGGATCTACTTGCCGATACGCCTTACAAAACACCTACATCCCCCATGTAAGGTCCATACTTGTTAGGTCTTGGATTAAAGAATCAGTGACCAATCACACAAGGGGATGGCAACATTAAGAGACCAGACTAATCAGGCAAACACCAAACTAAGCATTCATCTTGTACAAAAGGTGTCACACAACCAGCCAGCATATCCAAACAAGAAGATAGTTAATAAATTCACAAGTGGCAGAAATTTGAGGACTCCACTGTACTGTCAAATGAACAATATGGCTTCGTTAGTGTCCCAACAACAACATTGATGCTCACCCATGATTTTCCATCTCTATTGTCTGCAAGACATAATATTATCACAAGGCTCTACCTCTGCAGCAAGGTCATTCATACAAGTATGAATTAGGGATGACTAAACTCTTCCAAGATAAATACCTCAGGAAGGCGTGCAGAAAAATACTTGACATACTCGCCCCCAATGTTCTTGACGATGCTATCAAGCAGGTACAAAGATGGAAGCTTCTGCTCCTTTGGCACCTATTAACATGTGCACATAAAACATTTGATGAAAACAGCATACACCAATTCACACATAAAGCTGGAAGATATTGCTGCTCCAACAGTAGAGGAAGTCTATTACTTAGACACTTAAAAGGGAAGCATGCCAAAAACTCTAAGTGCAATTCTCAGTACCAATTGGTTGGTGTTGATACCTTCTGCCTAAAGAACCAGCTAAAGTTTTCAGGAAGCACAGAAAGGTCACCCTAAAATGTACTCAAGCTGCCCAGCCAAAAGTAAATATGAATTGCCTGTGAAATTCCTTGAAATACTGAGTGGATTGCTAATGCTCCAAAACCACAGCTCTTTTCAAAGCTTTTCTGTTGAGGTAGGCAGACCCCTGCAGAGCTTTTTCATTGCACTGGCTATTGTACAAATGCAGCATAACGTTGACTCTATCACAGTAGGGTTATGCAAGAAAAAGCCTAGGAGGAATGTAAAGAAGCAGAAAGCTGTGCGCTTGACAGAGCAATGTGATAAACAAAAGCACAAACCCAGAAAAAAAACGAACGAAGACATAAAACACTACATTTCTCGTACCCTAACAATGTGGTCACAAATAACAGCAGAAATGCCTTGTGCTGCGTGAGCATTCTCTCCAGCAATGATTGTGAGATTAGTAATAATTGGCTTCGAGTTGAAAGTGAGCTCCATCAGAGCGGATTTGTACTGCGAAACAAGTTCTTGAAGGTCTTCTATGGGATTATGAATCTCTTCTTCCTTATTCCTCTGCTCTGATGTTGGTTCCGTATTCTTATCATTGCTAACTTTCTCCGCACCACCACCACCTCGCAAGTCTTTGAAGCCCGTTCTTTTCTCAAGCTTGTCGGTCACTCCCTCTTTCTTCATGTACGATTGCTTTGCAATAGCGTTTCTTGCCAGGATTTCTGTTATCCTTGGGTCCTTCTCCCCTGCCATGAGAACCGTGCTGTCGGTCTCTTGACACTATTCAGCGCCCTTCCCCCCCCCCCCCCCCCGCCCCAAGTGGTATGTCACTATCTGAGTCTGAAGAAGTTCGCTCTTATTACTCACCCACATTCCAGTAGTACAAAACTTCCACTCATCTCCCTCAGTGCCCTTGTACTAACTACATCGACATGGCTCTTCTCGCAAGCGATTTTCCCACTCCCCACTCCCCTCCGCGAGCTCCAGCTCCCAGTCCCATCGCAACGAGACACATTCGCTCACCCTAAAATAACCAAAACCCTAAAAAAAACCGAGCATATCAATTTCCCCTCTTTTCGATCTCTTCCACTTCTGAACCCAAAAAAAAAAAAAAAAACGCACGCACACACACTTCCACGGATGGATCAATTACTCGAAAACCAGAATTAGGGTTTGGCGCACATCATGCTGTCTATTTCATATGTCTAAAACCAATTATTGCCGTAGAAGTGGAAAAACAAAATCCAGACTCGAAGGAGTCCTGTTTTCACGCAGCACACGCTCTGAGAGAGAGAGAGTGAGAGAGAGAGGCAGCATCGGATAACAAGACGGCTTGTTCAAGGCAAAAGGACGGCGGGAAAGAAGAATACACAGGCCAGACTCGCTCTCTCGCGTCTCCCTCGAGTCCTGGTGTGTGCGTGTCACCGGAATTCGACGCTGCCTTTGTCACGTGGAGCAGTTGAAGGAACAACGTATTGCAGCTTGCTTGGGCTTTCTGAACAACAAGCACACACCCGCGCACAAATGCATGGAACACGAAACCCTAAACTGTCCTAGGTGCTTATCAAGGTAACCTCCATCGGTGGGTGGGTGGGTGGGTTGCTGGGTCGAAAGGACGGAAGGGGTTTGTTTTGGACATTCAAAGTACGTTACGTACGTTACTGCGTGACTGACCGGACAGTAATTTTGGAAAATGGCTTCGTTTAGGGGCGCGCCTCAGCCAGCATTTGGTTTGAAAACTTCTCTTCTGTAACAGAAACCTTAAAGAGAGAGAGAGAAGAAGAAAAAAGCTAAGAAATTTCAATGACGAGTAAACAAGGAATTAGTAGGGTAGATTGGTCGATGATTGAACACTTAAGCATCCAGTGCAGGCCAGGTCTAAGGGGGGAGAGCTTCGTTGTTTCTGGCGTCCAAACAAAACTTGAATCTCTCCTCTTGGCGTCCAAACAAAACTTGAATCTCTCCTCTTGGTGCATCTGACACACTAAAAATCATCCAAAACAGAGTACAAAACTTGAATCTCTCCTCTTGGTGCATCTGACACACTAAGAATCATCCAAAACAGAGTACAAAACTTGAATCTCTCCTGTAGGTGCATCTGACACACTAACAATCATCCGAACCAGAGTACAAATGAGAAAGTTACGATTCCCAAAAATAAAGGGGGTCAAGAACTCGAAAGAAAAAAACAAACCACTGAACACTACCTAAGCTGATTCCCAGACACTTCAAAACTTCTTTGTATGTTGTCAATTGCTATTAGAGTTTTAAGATGATTTGTAGAACTTCACGTGGTGCTCCTATAGTGCTTTAAATCTTTTTAAATGAATAAAAATAAGAAAGTTATGTGATTTGAAAATAGGAGGGGTCCAAAGAGAAGAAAAAAATTTGTTTTGTAATTTGAAAAGCTTATTTTTTTTCTTGTTGTTTTTTCACTATTCCTTTTCTTTTGCACCTCAAAGATGATGTCTAGAGCTTGAGGTAGTGCTCCTTTAACATTTTAAGTCACTCAAAATCAAAATGACACACATATGATGAAGATATAAATAAATGTTTGATCATAGGCCGTCAATTGGTGAAGGGCCAGTCTATCATATCAAGGTTTTTTTTCTTTCAATTTTGTGATGTAACTAAAGTGGTGATGATTTATAAGATGATTTAGACTAGATATGAAAGTATGAAAAAAAAACAAAATCCATTTATATTCTTGGCTACCTACTAGAACTTATGATAAAAATATGGTGATTTAGAAACCTTTTTTTTTTTTTTAATCGTGCAACTTTGGTCCATTTTCTTCCATGGAAAATCCTTTGCATAGATTGAAATCATATTTTTCAAGTCAAAACTTGGTGAAATTTTTCCCCCCAAAAAAACATTGGTTGGTATAGGGAGGGTTTTTTGAATGTTTCATATGGCCATCCTTGGATAATTTCAAAGACAATTTTGGAGACAATTTCAAAAACAATTTTGAATGGAATTCAATGGTTGAGTAGTTACTTGCTATTTCTTCTTTTTTATCATCATTTTTTAATTCTTGTGTATGTGAGTCAATTGTTTTTTGTGAAGTGATGTCATCCAATTCACAATAAGGTGACTTTTTTCCTCTTCTCTCTCACAACTTTTGTTCACCTCTTCTATGTGTTTTTTTTTTTGAGTTCTTGTGTAGGTTTTGAATAGTTGAAGAGATTGACAACAATTCCATAAGATGTGGAGCTCTTCCATGCTACATGCTACCTTCTTTCTCACATGAAGAAATATATATGTAAATATATAGTAGCATTCTTGCTTGCAAACTCTTCAAAAGAAATAGGATTGTGGATTTGAAAAGATTTTTTTCTCACACCAAAAGAAAAGACATTGATACTTTGTTTTGCTCTTTTGGTTCTTTTGCTTTCATGTGTGATCTCTTGAAGTTCATGGGTTTCTACCCATGTCATTTGATTATCTAGTTCAATTTTGATTATCAACATGTATAATTGGTGAATATATATAATACATTTCCTAAAGTTGTGTAAATTTTTTAAATAAATGTTATACATATTGAACTAATGGATATTGACTAATAACTTGATGCATATTCATATCCTTTGGATTGTTTTTCACCAATAATTTAATACATATTCATATTTGTTTTAATATGTGCTTGTGCCTAGATATGTATACTATGAATTATGCATATCTAGATTTTAGGGTTTTAAGGTTGAAGGATATGAATTTGTGTTTTGAACTACATGACGGTTGATGGTTTAAATACATAAATATTGTCAAAAAAATAGGGTAAATACAATTTTTTAAAATTTTGTGATCATTGTCACTCATCATGCAATGATGAAGTTTAACAAAGTTCAATGTGGTGGCAAAGTGTTTCACTTTCAACTTTTTGCATTTCTCCTTGCTTAAGCATGATTTATTCTTACTCTTTTTCATCTTGATATGTTATGTGAGCTCTTGGTGAATGCAAAGGCTTCAATTCTTTTTTATATTGACAAATGGCTTCAAGGTTTATGTTTTTTGTGTTCTAAGTTATTTATTTTGTGTTGCGCTCTTGCCAAGTTGGAATCAAAACATCTATGTGGTTTATTGTGCATTACATTTTTGTTGAATTAGAATTGGAAGCAAGATTTGAGTCATTTTTTTTGTGTTGCACTTGTCAAATGAAATGTAGGTGCTTATTTGCTTATGTATTATGCATTATGTTTTTGTTGAATTAAAAGTTCTTTTCATTTTGATGTTGTAGGTTACATTCTTGTTGAACCATAAGTTTTTTTTCCCTTTATGTTTTGCATTGCATTCTTTTAAATTATAAGTATTCTTCATTTCTATGTTGTGCATCGTGTTCTTGTTAAATCATAAGTTTTGGTTTTTATGTGTTGCGTATTGCACTTATGTTGAATTTGAAACTCTAAGTCAATCTTGAAAATTATCAATCATTTAAAACTTGTAGTACAAGGTGGGCACCATTTTAATTTCTAACCTTTCCCATTCCTTGTCAAAGTTTTTTTGTTCTTGTTTTTTATGCAAATGATGAAGGATGAGGTTTAGGTTTTTTGTTGTGAATAGGGTGGGGTTTTTATTGTACAATGTTGATGGAAAGCTCAATCTTGTTAGATGTTGAAAACATGTTTGTTAACCTACTAATATGGCAATAATAGAGGTTGTGCAACTCGCAATTATATAAGTTCAAGTTACATTGTGAAAACAATACCATTGTTCATCCATTTGCTAAGGTATTTTTTATTGTTGATGAAACTCCTCATTGACATTGTGAATTCTCAAATTTTGAAATGCATTATTTTCATGTAAGCAAATAATTGGTAATGTTCTGACCAAAAGCTGATTTTTTTTTCTAAAAAGGATTTATAAAATACAACAAATGTAATGAGGTCACTTTATGAAGGCACACATTTAATCTATGCACCCCAAATTGCTTGCTAGCATGAAGTTGTAGTTTACTAAGGTGGTTTAGGTATAACACAATTGACAAGCAACAAAACTAAATAAAAATGGATTTATTGGCAATGCAATCACAATTTTTTTGGGGGCCACAAATCCTTGTAAACATTACAATGAACCACAATAAAATTTTCTTAAATTTTTGGTGTTGTATATATGCAAGGCTACAAGGTTTTTTCCACTTATGAAAACATTTGGTTATGAAGGTTAGTCTTATGCATGTGCCCTTGTGTTTTGTTCCATCTTGTTCACAACTTGTGGGAGAAATGATTCATGTTATGGTCATCAAATGTGTGGATATAGATGTCTCACCAAAACTTGCAAGTGCAACAATTATCTATTTCTTTTAATTTATGAATGTTCAAAAGTGGCATCAACACATTTGCTTTGGTTATCAATTATTTCACTTAAGCTTGGGAGTTTATGCATGTTACTATTAGGTTGTTTGAGGTAAATGAGAATACTGGCCTTTTACATGGCATGAAAATTGCAATCATTGTTTAAAAACTTGATTTTTTAAGAGATGAGGGCAACAAATTGGCATCCATGGCTCCAACATTGTGCTCCATCATTGATTATGAACCAATAAACCTTCCATGAGTTTATGAAGGAACTTGTTTTGGTCATGTTTTTTTTAAACATGCCAATATGCTATGAATGATGACAAAGTTTCTATGGATTTCAAGCAAGTAAATCTGAAAAATGCCAATTGGTTTACAAAATACAATTAAATGGAAAAAAAAGTCGAGGAACAAGATGCAGGAATGGAAGAAAACATGTGTTGAAAGTGGGTTACCACCTTGAAAGCTAAAGACAACTTTCAAAACAAGGTTTGCAAGCAAAGTCTTTGTGTTCAAAAAATGTCTTGAATTTAAAAAAACATCCTTATATGTTATGTTAAACAAAAAATGGTGATGTTGCATCAACAAGTTCCTAAGGCCCAAGTTTGGGTTGTTGCAAAGGCAATGACTTCCGACTTGTATCTTATTATGATTACATGTATGACGAATAAATCAAGAGGACATTGACTCCTATCAAATGCCTTGACTACTATTGTGAACATTTCACTTAGCATGGAAGTTGAGGTAATGGGACTTGGTGATAGGTTTGAAATTATTGATGAATTTGATTTGGAGCCATTTTTCATCCAAAACACATGTGGGAGGAAGTTATTAAGGTGAAGAAAAATATATATATTTTTAAAAACATTTGATCCATAAAATGTTTTCAACATGCTTGCTAGGTGAAAATCCTCCACAATGTATCACATAGGACAAAAAGGGCCTAATCCTTACTGCAATCCTTTTTTATTTTATATTTTGATCCCCATAAAAAACAATGAGTCAAAAGTTGTTTAAAATTTCAAAAGGACTATATTTTAGACCATTACAATTTTAGATTCCATCATAATCATCTATAAATGTGTTTTTACATGGTAAAAAAGGACTAGGTAAAAAAAACAAAAAAGGGTGATATTGTGACAAGATTTTTATACACCTTAAAAAATTTGGACCCTACCATCATGTTAGAGATCTCTTTAGTTCAAATATCTACAAGTTGTGAAGAATTATGCACGGTGTGGGGAAACACTTTGTCTTGTTTTTTAAATATGATGCAAAAGTAATGATTCCCCTTTTTAAAATTTATTTTGATTGATTCAATCATATGTCCTAAACATTTTGCAGCTACTATTGATGTGTCTAATTCTCAATATGAAAATAATAATTATATATATATATATGGTGTTGGGGCATACATGGAAAGGTCTGATCATGCTCTTGTTTCTAGAGAACTTTATTTATTAGAAGGTTATTTATACTTCCATTTACATGTGCATACATTCTTTTTTGGTAGCAGTTCCATGAAAAATCAATTTCTAAATGTTGGTTTTTTGGTCAAGTAGATCTTCAAGATTTCAAGGCCACAAGTCAAAATTGAAGATGTGCATCAATTTTGCCAATGTGTTGATAGCTTTGTGGTGCCACCAATTACAAGCAAAAGAATTTAAATTACATTATCATCATGGTAAAGAATTGGCATGATGATTCATAGTTGAATTACATACCTACTACTACTCCCAAGGATTATATGAAAATTGAATGTGTTCTAGCTAAAAAGAAATATAATTTGATTGAAGAAGCTGATTTTTTTGAACAATTACACATTGGCGATGATTGGGTAAATAACTTGGCTAACCATGTTTACAATTTTATTTTCTTTTATAAAAAAATTCAAGTTCCAAATTACTTTTGATTTTATTGTGCATTGTTGCAATTGATTTCAATTGTTGTGATGTTGTAAGGCTTATTATTTATATATATGGATTATGGACCTCACATGTCACCAACATATGTTAATGATCAAGTTGCACCAAACTTTTGAAATTTTCTTGGGTTTTTAGTTTTTGGGTGTTCGAGTGATTTTAGGTGTTTGTTTTTTGCAAGTAGCTTACATTGTAGTGGCTAAAATTCTTTTTTCAAAAACCAGGGTTCAATTTGCTCACAAGCTATTTCAATTTGTAAAATGTTCATGTTTTTTTCATGCACTTTGCAAAAACTTTGTATACAACCCAAATTTCAAATTTGGGGATGCATATCCTTTATACATGTCCATAGTTTTTTTTCATTTGAAAACTAGTTCATTCATAACCAACAAAAGGGGGAATTTTTTTGAATACATAACTTTATTGACAACTAATCTATTTTTTTAAAAAATACATATCCTTATCTTTTTTAAAAATAAGAATATGCTACGTTGATATATAAAGGTTTGTCCAAAAATCGGATAACTAAACAACGTTGGTCTTCATTTATTCTATTACCATAATGAATATTTGCAGAAATCATGTAGGACTTGGAATTCTTGTTTATTTGTGGCATAATTTGTGAGATTTCCCCTACCAAGGCACAAACCATAACATATTGATATTGGATTTGCACTTTGTATGTGCAAGTAGAATTGGAGTAACATCCCACTAAACCCCGCATTACATTTCAAATATTGTTCATGGTATTATTATGATCCTTTTGCTCATATTTTTGTTGTAATGTTATTTTGGGTGTTATTAATGCAAGTCACAAGTATTTGTAGACAAGTTGTAGGGGTGGATGTGGATGGAGATGCATTGTTATTTGTTTAAAAGAATTGCAATGAACTTGATGTACCCATTTTCATTTCATCACCATTGGCCCAAATTGTTACATCTATATTTGTTTGTGATGAACTAATTAATTTGCTATCTACAAGGCTAAATGTGCAATTGCACAAATGAGGATGTATGGATGTTGGTAGAAATGGAGTTAAATTCAAGCTAGTCTTACACATTTACCAAGAAGATGTGACCCTCTTATTTTTAAAAATGAATTTTCTTTTTCCTAATGGTAATTAAGTTTGATAGAACACATTCATTTTTTTGTATGCAATACTTGTTTGTTTTCTCATGCAAGGCCCACTATGAACATTGTTATTATTAGTTTTCCTTTTGGAACCCAATGCAAAGGTGTTGATATGGAATTTATAACAATAATTTTGAATGTGTTAGTTTTAAAATTATCATTATGTTCATGCATTTGAACATACATGTGATATGTATTTTATGTGACACATTTTGTAGAGGTCCCTAACAATTACATGTGGCATCTATTTCAATGTTGGAAGAAGGCTTCAAATTAAATATGGATATTGTCATATTCACTATAAGACTAATTATAAGATGTTTTATTTTGATGCATTCAATATTGTTAGTTGTGAAAAGTTTGTAGTTCAAAACATGGAATCTTTACTAGGACACTACAAGGAAAGTAGACTTTTTCGACTGGTCCTTGTGACTGTTTTCTAGTCGCAGGCGACATCTACAACTAAAAGTTGTGTAGTCGCCTTGGACAAGTCGCAGGCGTCCTTAGTCGTAGGCGACAACGGGGTGGACGGAAACTGTTCAATGTACAAATACCAGTTCATGACAAAATACGAGTATACGTATGTGATGCTAACATTCAACAATTATTTTGATTATTATTTTCCACCAATGCATAAAGACCACGTGGTATATTGGATATTTGATTTAAAAATTCTTCATGACATCTAATAATACTACCCGTCCGATTCAAGCACTAAGATTATGACACGTGGCTTTTAATATGGTATTTACTTCATTATTAAATAATTACAGTATATATGGACCGTTCGATTTTACTCATAACGATTATGACATGTGGCAATTAGTTTTTTATTTTAGTTTTAAATAATGCATTTATTTACATATAATGCATGAATTTTTTTGTCGTCCAATTTCATGTTTCATGTTGCATGTTGCAGACGTACAGTAGATCCTAAGCGTTTATGGCTTTGCCTAATATTTCGGCGACACGGATTTGTGCAACACACACACACACATACACACCTGCAAATGGAAGTTCCAAAACTTCTCTTGCGAATTAGTGCGATTGAAAGCTAGGTTCCCCGCTCGACTGATCTCCCTCTTCAGAAGCTTCCGTACGCAGTTCTTGGTCTCATTAGGTCGCGTCCGTTTCCCTGCAACCACTCGCCTCCCCGATGCCGGCCTTGGACTACTCTGCATCCTCATCCTATTCATCGAGTCCATCTTCCCCCCAATCGTCG
>Ga0116227_10002392_pt1 | contig 42785 bp, 39 predicted proteins | sample S1TSphgellanicum_FD_89693 | JGI IMG/M metagenome (GOLD analysis project Ga0116227, IMG submission 89693) | Host-associated microbial communities from peat moss isolated from Minnesota, USA - S1T2_Fb - Sphagnum magellanicum MG | ecosystem: Host-associated > Plants > Peat moss > Unclassified... | reverse complement strand
TGGCACTTGATTTTCTGCTTGTCTGAGTCGAGTCAGTGTGAGCTAAGTGTGAGAAAGCTCAGAGGATTGCTCCTGTAGCTGGGTTATGAATTCAAGCTTGGAGACAAGGGAAGGTTGTCTGTCTTGTTGTGTTCTAGCCGTAAGGTGCCATTGTGCTTGATCAGTCAGAGCACGTGAGGGAGGAGAGAGGTTGCTGGCTGCCATGATTGTTCTGCGTCTCTCTGGTGTCCCTCCATTTTTTGGTTACATATTCATATGATGAACTGATTTGGTGTAGTGACATTAATGTGTCTTGGCTCAAATAAACATTGTAATAGTGTGAAACTCTATGATCATTCATATTTAAAACATGTTGAAGACATTGTACAACTTTTTTCCCAAGATTGATTGATGAAATTGATAATTGTTTCAAGTAACTAACTAAATAAAAAAGACAATCCCCAATTTTCTATGGATACTTGATACCCTATGGAATCCAACATTAAAAAATGTTTCATTGATGTTATTCATTTTTTTTGTTACATTCCAAGAAATCTACTTCAAGGGAATATAAAATATATTTTCAAATGGTAAATTGCAATGTATATATTATGTTTTCAAAACAAGGTTACATAAATTTTGAATGATATATATGTACATTGATTTACAAATATTTATAACAATATGGTTAGGAATTAAGCACACTACAAAACCCAATTTAGTAAAACCTATGTATATGTATGTTGATTTGTACATATATGGACATGGATGTGATGATGATTCATTAAAAAATAATTCACCAAAAAAATTGAACAAATTGGCTGATTTAATTAAAAATGTGCAATAAAACTTATATCTCAATCTCCAATTTGTTCCTAAAAACTAGTGGGGTTGCTAGTTGGGGGGGTGAAAGCATGGTATTTTATATATATAAATTTGACAAAAAAATATTGAGTTGAAAAAAAAATAGTTTTTCACAAAAACACAAGAAAATAAATTTCATTTTTACTTAAATTTCATTTTGAAACCATGGTGCCTTCCATTGGGTTTGTATTAAGTTGAATACAAAATTTAAAAAACTTTAGAATAATAAAAGTAAGGAACAAATACTTTTGAATTTGACTAGCCAATATGGTGTTCAAAAGTACTTTTTCATTATAAAATTTAATGAAATAGATTTGTGTGAAGTTATGACATAATGATCATTGTATATTCAAAAGATGGAAAATAAATAAATTTTATTTTCTCTTTGGTAAAATAAATTTGACACATACTTGAAACAAATGTCACATTGCAAAAAGTAGGCTTCAAAAGTTACTTACATCTATAAAAGTCTACTTGAAACCTACTTTTACAAAGAGAACTATTTAAGCCATTTTTGACTATGTAATCCATGTAAGTTTAGTTAGATGTACTTGAAAACATTCCAATATTTTGTACAAAAAAACTACATCCAACATTAATTTACATTTACATGTTTGATATTTGCTTGAAAATACACTAAATAATGTTCATTTACTTGTCCTTAAGCTTGTAGCCTGAAAATATTGCATGCTAGTATGGGTACATGTTGCCATTAAAGAATTTGGACAATGTACATGGTATTATTTTTATGCCATTTGATATTTAACACCAATTTGTGTACATGGTTTAAATTTGGTGCAATTTGGCATAAATATACTAGTCATTTTGATTCCTATATCATTACAAGTGTTGTGACCAAAGATTAAATTGATTTTCTAGGAATCTTAAAGACATTAAATTGTGCACCAAAATTTTAATTTTAACCATCATTTTGTTTATTACAACTCATAAAACTCATTGGGAATCTTGAATTTAAAATCTAATATGAAAACAAAAAATAGTTCATATTTGAATTTTGTGAATTATAATCCTTAGCATATGACAATCCTTTTGGGGCACCTCGATTGTGATTAGAGCCATTAATGGTTTTTTTATTGTGATGTGTGTTAAACATGAATTTTTGTTTCATAAAGTCAAAAAATCAGATGCGTTATTATGGGCCTTATTCCATTCCCATTGTGACTTCATGTAAATAGGCCAATCGATCAATGACCTTCTCATTAATCACAAGAGCAAAGATGGTTGATAAATTTGATTGGTATTTGACAATTTCACTTGAAGTTGTTGAAATATTTTTTTAGTAATACAAGGCTTGGTGCTCCAATGTGGAATCTTTGAAAAAGGTGTTCATAGTCTACATGAAAATTTGGAAGGAAACTAATTTGCACAAAGCAACATACATTTTTTTTCATATGTTTAATATGTGAGAAATTTTTGAATTAAGGTTTGTTTAATATTCAGCTCAAAATTTATAATTTTAGTCCCTCCTAGGCTAACATGCTAGAAAGAAACTATAATAGTTAAATATAAAGGTTAAGTTATGGCCACTGGCCAAAAACTCTTTCCTTGGTCTTGCACCAACCCATTGAACATTTTTCACCCATCAACCTAGTAATAGTCCACTTTTATGTTGCTTACTAGTCCAAAAGCTTAAAAAGCCATTTTAGTGACTTGCTCAAAGGAAGACAAATATTTCTAAATACTTCAACATATTTTCTTTGAAGAAAAATAATTTGAAAAATTTGAAAGCATTTTTAAAAATAATACAATTAATGCTAAAGTTGCCAATATACCAAGGTACTTAAAATGTTCAAGATTTGAAAACAAATTTGGAAGATTATTGTTATGGAACAAATCCCAAGACCATGGTGAAGAGTTAAGACTTCACTACAACAAGCATTTAGTTCATTTGCTAAGGAAGAATTTAGCCTCTAGTAATATGTTCCACACCCCCCTTTCCTAGGCATGCTAAGTACTACTCTACCAAAACAACTTGCCCCTACTTTAAATAATTAAAGTGGTTCATTTGATTAAGCAAAAAATCATCTTTACATGAATATATGCTAAGATAACATATCCTTGAGCAACCTTTCCAAAAATACATATATTATATGTTGTGGTAAAAAAAAAAATCTACATAATTACAATGGCAAACAAAATTTATGTTTTGTAATTGAGTTTAACAATTCATAATAAAACATATAAATGTACATAAATTCAAATACCACTAGAAAAGTACAAAAATGAAAGACAAAATATACTACCCATCAAACCACTCCAATTTTCAAAATCATGTTTAAAAACAATATACCTTTTAATCAATTTTTTTTTTCATGTTATTATCCTTAGGTATAGTTGATTGAAAACAAGGGCTTTGAAATTTATCCATGATTTAAATGCACAAAAAAGAATTTGATTGCCTTCCAAAAAAATGAAACAAAATTGATTGTAACTTATAGTCCGTATATCATCACTTGCCTCCCTATCTACAATGGTGAAATCATATGTTTGTCTCCCCTTGAACACTAATCACAAATATAACAATTGTTGTTGTTACAAATTCGTCATGCAAAAACTTACAAAAGGATGCAATTATGTAAGTGTGATCAAAATGGAAAATGATCTCATGTGACAGAACATTCACCAAAGTCAAACTACTAACATGGATACAAATATGAAGGTCCCTTTGTTCCCATTTCACTTGAGGTGTCATGGTAAATTTTTTGATTTGCATGTGGTTCTTGCGAATAAATTTATCACCATGTAATGTCACCAATGCCCCACTTAGGGTGACACTCAGAGTTGAAATCCCACATTGGTCTATGACATCAACATGCAAATATGCAAAAACACTTGAACTACCAAAATTTCCATAATGATTGAGCACAAAGCCTTCAAATACAATATCAAGAACTATGTGATCCAAGTCGTTGATGGTGATCATTGGCCTCACCCTCCTTATCGCCATTATGGAAATGTGTTTACTTCAAAACGAAAAAAACGAAAAAAAATCCAAAAGCCAAAAATGACATGTGGCGCACTTTGGAGTTGAATTTGTGAGAAAAAGAAAGAAATTGAAAATGATTATATGATCCAAAGCAAATGGCAAGTGAAATATAAAAAACTAAAAATAGGGAGCACCAACTAAAACTTCAACCAAAACTTGTCATAATGATTGGGGGAACTATTGGGGTTAATTAGTCAAATTGGGTTTCAACAAAAGGACAACAAGAACTTTTTTTTTAATAGTCCATACAAAAATCCACATGTAATCGTTAGAACTTTCCACCACTTAAGAAAAACATGCATTATTAACATGTAATTGGACATCACTTAATGTGAAGATAAGTTATGTGAACTATGCATGAAATAACATAACATTTCACATGTGATTAATGCAATTTTCCATTAATGAAAACAAGCATGTATGAATACTGATATTTAATAACATACTTAAGCTTGAAATAAAAAGATGATTTTTTTACTCCACACAAAGTTCCACATGTAAATAATCTAATTTGCCACCATTAAAAATTATGATGCATAATTAAATGAACATTATTTAATGTAAAAAATGAATTATTCCAAACATGCATGAATGAATAGGAGTTGAATGGGGCATTAGTAATAAGTTGACTTATCTACTATTAGGACTATAATGAATTTCAAATCACCCTATTATATATGGATATCAAAGTTTTGGCCCATTTTTGGGGTTGGGACAATGTCTCTTCCCTAAAAAGTAGAGCCAATAAAGGATTTGCCTAAAGTGGGAACCAAAGAAAGCTTATTCTGGTAGATCCCCCATTCATGGGTTTTACTTCGAGTAAAACACATGGCCGATTTATTAATGGATGAAGAATTGAAAAATGATTCATGAACTTGGGATGACAAAGCATGAAAATCAAATGAAAAACCATAATTCCCATTAGATGCATAAAATTCCTTATGCAAAATTTCCTTCCCACTAAGTGGAGGGGGAAATTATTCCATTTAAAGCTTACCATTATTGAAGTTTACCATTTATGTTTGGGTGAAGATTTGAACTTACATGTTAATGCCCTCATCATCTTTCTTGGAATCCATTTATGCTAAAGACATCAAGTGACCTTTGCGTTGCACAAGAAGAAATCTTGTCCTTTTCCACCACCCACATATTGTGACTATTGTTTGATTTGACTATATTTTAATTACATTTGGCCATCTTAAGATGCAAGTGGTTTATTGCACTAATTAATGGTTAATATTATTCATAGTTGTTGTGTTCATTATGTTGTTCACTTATGAATATAATTTGGACCTTATTTAATAATTTAATAATTTCAAATTGTTAACGTGAAAATTGAGGTAGTTTTTAATTTATTTACACAATGCATTATAATGGTTTATTGCACTTATTAATATATACGGAAACACATATAGTTTGACTTAATGCTTCATATTTATATTTGAATGGGTTAATGAATTTTTTCGCATTTTCTAAACTATTAACATTTGCACATGAATTAAATCATTCACTTTGAATGTTGTTAAATCCACTATTCATGAGTTGCATTTTGCATTCCCCACAATTTTTTTAAATGGATGTATAAAAATTTGGGAAGTTTCACATTTATATTTCAATGGGTTAATGATTAGGTTAAAATGTTCATGCATGCAAAGTCTTAGATGCATGTAGACCTTTGAATTACAATTTTTTACATATATTAAAATTTTATTCATTTATGTAAATTAGAATATATGTTTTTCCCTTCGTTTGTTTTAGGCATTGTGAACAAGTTTATTATTATGAATGTTCATAATGCCAAACCAGAAAACCACGTAAATGATCCATAATTTTTTCCCTGTTTTTTTCTTAGTGTATGATAAAAAATTCCATGTTAAAAAAAGGATAAAAATAAATAAATTATAAGTATTATTATTATTATGAAAAATTATCAATATTTTATGATAATTAATTTTATTTAAAACATATATTTTAAATTTTTGTAAGTTTTTTTGTCGCAAGTTTATGTTTAAATATCATGAAATGAATATAAAATTTTCATTTAAAAAATGAATGAATTATAAATGGTGCTAATAATAATGACATTAATGGAATATTTTAATCTTTTCATTTAATTAATTTTAAAATATTCTTCAAGATCATCCATAAAAGAAATTTAACCATATATGGAGGTGCAAATTTGATGAAATATTTTTTTATATTGACTACAAGTCTTAAACCCATTGTAAAATTATATTATTTCATATATATATAATTTTTTGCTAATGTTGATGGCCTTTTTTATGTTTGCAACATGGTTGGAAACTCATCACAAAACAAAATCAGTTACATCATTAATATTTATTTGAAAATTTCAAAAAAATGGATAATGTTTTTAATGATTTTAAACAAAAACTTAAAATCTTTCAAATAAATTTGACATTAATTTTTTTAATGTCTTTAATGTTGAAATTATTATTATAATATATTTTAAAATTAATTATAAATAACCTTTTTTCTTTGATTTTTTTTTAAAAATTGATAATTTCTTTTGTTTTTACATTTGTTTCTTGACAAGAATTGCCAATTTAAAAAATAAAACCAAAAAAATATGTTGGTTGTTGGGGGCAGGAGGTAATCCAACTATTTAAACCAAAAATCTCACCAAATTAGTTTTTTAAACTTTTAAAAAGGAAAAAAATATAAAATATGTTCCTACATCATTATATATATATGTTGCCATTTTTTCTCTCAAAGTTAGGTAGTTAATTATTTGTATTAATGTATGAGTCATCTTAATAAACAAATATGGCCTTGATAATTAAATGGTTATATTGACTACTTAATTAATGTTTATTCTTGTCAACAATTTTTGCCAATTTAAGGGGGTAACAACATGAAGAAAGGATTTTTTTGAAAGATTTTTTTTGTCAAGTTCAAAATAAATATTTTAAAACTTTTACAATGAAATATATAGTAAATAATTATAATATTGAAAGATTGAAGAAAGTTTTTAACTACACAACTTGCTTATAACCAAATGTGGCAAAAATATTATGGACGATTACCATTTTAACAACATTACATAAAAAATAAATAAAATATTACCTAATTATATTGAGGATAATAAAAAATTGCAATTTCACAAATATTGTACATATTTTATGTATTGAAAATAAAATTGTAGAAAATTAATGAAATTCATTTTTGAATTGACATTGAATTTACAAAGATTCTAGATAAATTTAAACAAAAACATTTTGTAAATTTATTCATGAAATGTAAATTCAAGTTTTTTTAAAAACCTTTTTCAATATAGTTATTATAAATTTTAATTATTATATCTGAATAAATTATTGATTAAAATATTAAAATATTTTGATTACAAGTGTTAAAACCCATTGTGAAATTATATCATTAAAATAAAATAAAAATAATTTTTTTAGTTTAAAAATGTATTTTAAAAGATTAAAAATTCCTTTGTTGATGTTGATGGCCTTTTTCATGTTTGCAAAATGATGGAAATTCACCACAAAAAAACCCTTAAATGGCTACATCACTAATATTTATTTTAAAATTTCAAAAACATTAGATAAGGTTTATAATGATTTCAAAGATTGAGCTCAAATGTTTTCAAATAAATTTGATGTTGGACTTGTTTATGTGTTGAAGGTTGGAATTATTAAAATTAACTTAAAACTTTTACTCATTATGAGTAACATTTTTTTTCAAATTTTCGATCTCAATTTTTTAGTAAGTATTTTTGTTGTTTACATTTTTCCTTGAATTTGCATTATTGTTTCCCTTTTTTTCCCCAACAAGAATTGCCAAGTTAAGATAATTTGAAACCAAGAAAACATGTTGGTTAAGGGAGGGGGGTTAATCCAACTATTTAAGCCCAAAATTTTACCAAATTCAATTGTGTTTCCTTTTACAAAAGAGACAAAAAGATTCTTACATCATTAAAAAAAAATGTTGTGATTTTTTTTCAAAGTTGTCTAATTAATCATTGGTATTAATGTATGATTAATCTAGTTAAATAAATATGGTATTGATAATTTAATGGCTATATTTATTACATAATTAATGTTGATTCTTGTGACCAATTTATGTCAATTTAAAGGGGCAACAACATCACCACAAAAAAATTTGAAAAAAAAGGTTTTTTGGCCAAATTTAATGTAGATATTGTTATTTTTTACAATAAAATATCATAAATAACCATAATATTGAAAGATTTAAACAAGTTTCCAAGTACAAATGGTTTACAAGTGGTTTGGTTGTTAAGATTTTAATGTGTTTTCATGAGGTCTTGGGTTCAATCCTTGATAGATGCATGCTTTAATGTATCTTGTACAAATGTAATTTATAAACATATACATCATGGTAAATACACAAACATGTACATCATGCTTAAATGGTGTCAAAATTTTTTTTTAATAAAATTAGGAATAAAATACATAAATAAAGTTCATAAGATGTAAATTTGTCGCAACATGACGTGACAAAAATGTAATCCATGACTCCATGATCCCAAAAGAAAAAGAGAAAAAGTTATGTGATTTTGTGGCATGTTATTCCACATCATATTAACTTGGGACCTCATATATCCATGTCATAATTTTTAATTAAAAATTGTGTAGTGCAACATGCAACTGTTCGAAATGACTAAAAAACATTTCACTAAAAGTGTCATAATCAACTAGTCATTTTAAAAATCAAAACCATACAAGTTGCATATTAGTCAATTTTGTTTCATTTCACTAAAAACCTAGTGAATTCGGGTAATGGAAAAAAAGAGCAAGAATTCTTCTTGTGTTGTCTTGGAACATCTTTAGTTTATGGACAATTCTTTTGGCAACTCTAGGGAAAATTTTGAAAAAACAACACCACTTGTGAAATCAATTCTTTTCAAGAGAAAAATTTGTGATTCCATGAATTCTACTCCATGGACCAAAAAAAAAGGTCCAAACTTGCTAATAGAAGCCACTTAAAAAATGCTTGCTCCAAATAATGAATCCTTAAAAACAAAATATTCAATACATTTTTAAAATCATGATTTACTAATTGATTTTCAAATTGTTTTAATTCCTATGACCCAAAAAAATGTGTATTGTATTGTTATGTAAAGGTCCACTTTTTAAAAATGCCATAAAAATGTAATTTTCAATAAATTTTAAGTCTTTTAAAAATTAACAAAAAACATTGGTCACATTAAAATTATTCACAAAGTCAATAAAATCTATGAGCAAAATCGTGGGTTTTATTGAAACTAAGGATGATAATCAAAATACAAGATGAGACTATGCCAAAGGAAATAATAAAGGAGGAAACTCAAATTTTCTCATCAACCCAAGATGACTTGAGTTTCTTCTTATTTCATGTGTTTTGCATGAGTTTACTTAGGGCCTACATAGGTAATGATATACTTAAAAGGTATTACAAGAATCACACAAAACAAACCTAAAATGTTAGTGGGATTTTTTAGGTTAAGGGATACGTAAAGGTTACTTTGAAAATTACTTAAAAGTTGACTCAAAATACAAAATGGTGCATAAGGGGTTGTTTAGGGATTATTTAAAGGATTACCTAAAATAATACCTAGGGAATACCTAAGGCTATTTCATAACCCCATATGTAAACCTTATGTAGCTTTTAAAATAATATTTAAATATCCCCTAATTTAGGTAGGTCCTAAGTAACCATTGTGGAACACCTTAACCTATTGTTATGTAAGCTTTTGATAATTCCTATTTTAAATAGCCCCTAGCTAAGCAATCCTTAAATGGGCTTTAGATAACCCTTAAACATGCCTTAGGTAGCCCCCTAAGTAGCATTTAACATATGTAGTCACTTCAATTGCTTTATGAAGTATATTATTTAGTTAACCCCTTGGTAGATCTTAACCCAATTAACCCTTTACCCTAAGTAGCCCCCTAATCTATGTGGCAAATTAACTAACCTAGGTATATTATGGTGCAATTATAATAAAAAATCATGGTGACCACTTGGGGGTGTTCATCTTTAATTTATTTATAAGAGTGACCTTCATTTTGGTGGATTTTATGGATTGTTTAAATGGGAGGATGAATAAGTAAACTGAGGTTTAAAGTGAGGATTATTTTATGGACAAATTTTATGTTTGAAAAATGTTTTTATATATGTCATATTCATTATATTTGTTTCAAAGTTATCCAAATGTTTTCATAATACATTGAAATTATTGTTGTATAGATTCATTCAAGAATATCGACATCAATTTAAATTTCATCACCCAATGAAAAATGTTATTTTCCTAGGGCCGCATGGAGCAAAAATCATAGTGGTAGCTTTATTAGGAAAATCAAATCTTACAAATAAAACTTACAAAATATAGGGGAGAATAATTTTGCTACCACAAATCTAGATTTTGGCTGTAGTAGGACAATTGCTACAATGACAACATAAAACTAAACAATGAAACTTAATGATTTGGCAAACAACTATGCATGCATATCAAAACTTGGAATATAAAATTATAGTTGCAATAATTATGGTTACTCTAACAACAAAAGTTAAACATTCACAAGAAAAAGTGAAGAAACAAACAATAAACAAAATTGCCAATTACACTACTATAGTACTATGATGAGAAGAAATCAACAACTTGAAATTAGAACTACAATAGTGATATGCTCACATTTGTTCACCCAAAGATCGCCTTCATAACTTGAATATAAAAAAGTAACAAGACATCAATATAACAAAGGTCCATTGCTTGTATTTCAATCACTTCTTCCTTCACACTATAATAGCAACACATCAAACTACAAAGTTCACACACAAAAACCCTATTCCATACCCAAACATTGTTACTCCTTACACACAAAACACACCTTTTATCCAAATCATGCCCTTTTCTAAGTACATGCATCCATTACCCCAATAGGTGGCAACTACCCAAGGGTCCAAATCCACTATTTTTTCCTAACCTATGTTTTTAACAACCATTACTATAACCATTACTATAGTAGTTCTTATATAAATCAAAATAAGTATGTGACAAAGTCATCATGTAAATTTTATTTTCTTGGTTAAACTTAATCCACCTAATTACCCCCATGTTTTTGAACATTTCAATGTACCATAATTATTTTTTAGAACCTAATTAAAATAGATTGATTAAGGTAACCATACCTAGAATGGCTTTTTAGCCACTTTTGTCTACATATAGGAATTTAAATTACTAGATTGCAACAAATAGTAAAAAATTAGCCAATGGTTCAATAATTTTGCTTTCAACACTAAAAAACAATAGAGAAAGAATTTGTGGACCTAATATTTATACAACCATATCTCCACCCCCACCATTAATCAAAGTAAAAAATGGCAAAAAAAAAAGCAAGCAAATTGTTTTTTTGCAACCAAAGAAGTGAAGTGACATGCACTTGGATGGTTAATTTTTTTTTCTTTTGGAGGAGGATGGGGGTGTTGGATTTTTTTGTTCCCAATGTGTTCCCAACATGTTCCCCAAGTTCCCAATAGCTCTTCATTTTAGGCCATATCCTTTGCCTTAGGTTTTATTTTTATAATCAATGTCATGTGATTTTAGATTATTTTAAATATATTCTACAACTTTTGGTTAAGGTTAACATTCCTTTTCATTACCAAAACCCTAGCTACTCCCAAACCAATCCCTTGTCAAAACCCTAAACCCTACTACCAAAAAGCCCTAATGAATAAAAATTAGGCATTACAATTTTAACCAATATATGTTTTCAAAAAAATGACATTTGTTTCAATTGTGAAATCTTTTCATTCCTTTTAATGAGGAAACACAATTCTTTTCAAGTTTCAAGAGTAAAAACACTCATCAATTTCAAAAATAACATGGGTATCTATCCTTTTATACATGATAATTAATGGTTGAATTGAACAATGAGTACACTAAATTCTTATTGATGTTGGGTAGTTGCAAAACATTTTCATTGATGTTTCATTTAATGAATCTTTTGAATAGTTGCACACAAAAACTTAAAAGATAAGAGAAAAAAAAATTGTTAATACAAAAAAAGAAAAGAAACTTACAATTTAAATATGAATGAAGTCATATACAAGACTTACTATACAACTGGAATTTGCACCACAAATTTGATGATGATGATGATGATGATGATCAGCTAGCTACTTCTCAAGTATTTTGGGGCACTGGAATTTGCATCAATTTTGTGATGCAAATTCCATCATCATCATCATCATCATCATCATCATATTTATATATATTCACTTCCCAAGTGTTTTGGGCACTAGAATTTTTGCAGCACAATTTGCTCAGCATCATCTGATAAGTACTTTGCAAAGTGTTGTTTTGGTCACTAGAATTCTTCTTGCACCACACATTTGATGATTTTGATGATGATGATGATGATGAAAATCCAAAGTGTGAATTTGGCATTGGAATACTTTTTTATAGCAACAATTTTTTCTTATTTGGGTCTTTGAAGATTCAAACTGAGAACAAAAACAATTCTTGCTTTGCTTCCTGACTGCAAGAATTGCAACTGTTTCTCAAGCTCCAGGTTTGCAGAAAAGAGCAGCAGTACTTAGAGAGTTTGCAATGAATTTGTTCGTGGGAGTAAAATAGAGAGAGAGAGAGAGAGGGAGAGAGAGAGAGAGAGAGAGAGAGAGAGAGAGAGATGTGCAGCAATTTCAAAGGGGGGAAAAAAAAAACCGACAGAAACCCAAAACCCAGATTGCAAAGCAAAACACAGTTTGCAAATCAAAACGAAGCTGCAAAGCAAACGGACAAGAAATTGCTTCATTTTGTGCTTGAATCGCATATGAACATTTGAGGATTTTGGAGCTTTTTTTGTTTTTTGGGTGTGTTTTCTGTTTGTGTGTGTGTGTGTGTGTGTGTGTGTGTGTGGGTTTTTTTTTTTCTCTGGGTCTTGTTGTTATGGTGGTCATGGCGATGCGAGTTTTTTCTCGCACGCCTTTGTGTGTGCATCATCAGAATTTCGCTAGTACTACTACTACTGCGTCGCCAAGCTTCTTCCCCTTCCGTGGGTTAGCAGCGGCTGCTGGAGCACCACCACCCAATTGCAGCAGCAGCAGCAGCCAAAACTCTGGAGTTCACAGCTTGAAGAACACAAGCTCAAGTTCTGGAGCAGTGACAACCGAAGAGGAGGAAGAAAAGGGAAAGGGGGAGAAGGAGTTAGGGACGTTGTTGAGGAGGAGAAGGACTGAGACAATCACTGAGGAGACTCCTTCATGTCCTGTACCGAATTTTGCTTCAGGTGCCAATGAAGTCACGTTACTGGATCCTTTCAATCTCTCGCCAAAAGCATTGCAGCAGCAGAAGAAGAAGAAGGCAACACATGATGATGATGATAATGATGACAGACCTCTGCTACTGTATGTACCTGGCATGGATTGCACTGGACAAGGCATTGCTTCTCAACTGCCCACTCTTGCAGCTGCTGGGTATAAACCCTAAACCCCATTCACTAACAAAACCCTAAACCCAACTCCCAACTCTTCTTTATTCCTAAAATTCTCTCCACCTCTGGAATCATGAAGCAAGCATTAGAGTTTACTGCAGAGAATTCAAAACCACACACACACACGAGAGAGAGAGAGAGAGAGAGAGAGAGAGAGAGAGAGAGAGAGAGAGAGAGAGAGAAAATCATGAAGCTTGGACATGTGGGGGGATGCTTTTTTTTCTTACTCACATCTTCTTCTTCTCTGAATTGGAATTGTGTTTTTTGAGATTCTTAAGATCATGTTGTGGGGGGATGGAGTTCCTTGCTTGGGTATTCTAAAAATTATTTTTCCTCTTCCTTTGTTGTCTGCAGATATGACATTCGGTGTGTTTATATACCAAGTGATAATCGATCAACATGGCAAGAGCTTGTACAGATGGTTTGTCATTTGCTACAGAAAGAGGTGGAGGAGGACGAGGAGGGCACTGAAACCACTCAAAAACAGCAACAACAACAACAACAACGCAGGAGGCATTTGACAGTTGTTGGAGAATCTTTTGGTGCTTGTCTAGCAATTCGATTGGCCTTAGCTTCCCCAAGTCTAATCACACACTTAGTTCTGGTATATCTTTCTCATCAATGTCGTGCTCATCTTGGTGTTGTACTTATGCATTTTGGGTGTGCTTCAATCGGGTTGGTGCTGATTCTCATGGAGGGTAATGGCATTATGTGTGTGGCTGAACAATGGTGGGTGGCAGATTAATCCAGCTACGAATTTTGCACAAAACAATCCTTTGATCAGTTTTTGTGCATCAACAGGCCTCTTAGCCTTCTTTCCACAAACTCTCTACCAAATTGCACAGGTAACATTTGGCAGTGATTTTTCATTCTACAATTCTGTTGGTGTTTTTCTTTGAATCTTGTCAACCTGTGTCAAAAAAATGATGGATTTTCATTGAAAAAGAAGAAGAAGAAGAAGAAGAAGGTGATGATGACGAAGTGATCTATTGATGAACTTTTTTACAGGACTTAATGTTACCATTGATGGTGAAGCGCAATCGGGTGTCGATCAAAGGTCATGAGACTTTGCTGTCTCCCATCGATTTCGTCCCAGCTGAATGCGGGGCATGGCGATTCTCTATGCTGAATGATAGTACAGGGCTCTCTGACGTTGACATCCAGTCCATCAACATTCCCACTCTTTTGGTGGGTAGTGCTGGGTCCACCCCACTGTCCTCTTTAAAAGCAAAAGCATGCAGCGGTTGTGTGCATGCAAGGGTTGTGTGAAAGGTTGAGAAATCAAAATAATTTGTGATGAGATGCAATTTTTTGCCAAGCTTTGACAATTTTTTTTCCTGAATAAATAAAATCAAGCAGCTTTTGTGTGCTGGGGGGAATCATCCGGGGTCTGTAGTTTGCATCGGCGAAGGATCGGGTGTTGCCTTCAATGGCAGAATGTGCTCGTCTCCAGTGTCTTCTTCCCAATGCAAAGCGAGTTATTTTACCTGAAAGGTCTCCTCGCTGCCCTTTTTCCTTCTCTCTACTGAGTTTGTTTTGATTGTGTGCACAAGGCAAACTAATTCCCATTTTTTTGCACATGAAATAAAATGGATTTCTTGCACAGTTCAGTCTTACATTTTCTGATATATTGTGGTCTGTTCATCCAACCATGATGGCAGCAGTGGCCATACTGCACTTCTCGAAGACTCCATTGATTTGGCAAAGATGTTGCAAACACATGGATTTGTTGTTCCTCCTGAACCCACATCAACACTGCTGCATCTCTCATCTCTTGCCAGTTCTCCTTCGACAACAACTCCTCAGCCAGATGCTCCTCTCTTCAAAAGGCAACATGCCATCTTAGACAACAGGCTTGATGAATTGGGGCGACTTCTAGAGCCATGGCGAGTGAGTAATTATAATGCCGTTCAATAATTTCCTTGCCAGAAAATGCAAAGTTTGACAGTTCAAAACCACACTGTGAGTGATGATGTCTCTATTGTAGCGTGCTGAAGCAGAATGAGTTGTGGGCATGCAAATGCAGATTCTTACATCTCCTCTTGTCAGTGGAGCAGAAACTTTACCAGATGCAGCTGCAGAGGTAACAACTTTATACTGCTATGTATGAAGCTGTTCCTCCTGTTAAAGAGATATGCTACAACTCTCAATTTGTTACAGGAATTCCACATTACTTATGGACCTGAACCTGGGTAGTAGCTTGGAATGTTGGTGTGTAGCACTGTGGGTGCTTGCAAAGCTGTGGCTTTTGACACTACAAACCTGCTAACATTTAACCACCCCACTGTTGTTGAATACTGTTGCAGCCTAGAAGACCCATTTTGTTTGTTGGGAACCATACCTTGTTTGGGGCATATGATTCTCCAATTCTTGTTTATGAGGTAATATCTTTCTTTTCTTGGAAGTATTATAATCTATCATCTTTCAATGCTTACTGCTTGAAGAATTTTGTTTTCCTGCTTTTCAGTCCTTTCAGAAAGATGGGATAGAAGTGTGATTGATGAGCTTCGGATTTCCAGGAAAAACATAGGTATATAATGGCAGATTGAGTGGGGAAAAATCATGTGCTTCATGTCAAGCAATGACAAAGAGGAGCTTGCTTGTGGTTGCTTTGCTTATGGGTTCTTGCTTTGTGGGTGCATGATTTGCAGCTGTTTCTGAGAGGTTTTCATGCTCGAGGACTTGCGCATCCAGCACACTGGACCACTGGTGTTGGCCCTGTGTTTGAGAGGCGAGTGAGTTCTGTAAAGCAAGCTGACATATGAAAGTCATTGAAAGTTGTAGGAATCAGAGTCCCCCTTGACAACACAGAGATGGGTCTACTGAAACTGGCTTTTTTTGGTGGTGGTGGTGGTGTTTGTTGTAGGTATGGGAATGTGAAGTCCTCAAAGTTTGCAGCCTACAGACTGCTTAAGGTCTGTATAATAGCTCTATCATTGTTGCAGTTTTTTTTTCAACAGCCAAAGAATTACAATGAGATGGGTTTGAAGGAAATCCTTTTGTAGTAGTAACATCAGTGATTTGTAGTATGCTTCGAGGTGCAAGCCATTTGGCTGCACCCACTGCATGATGATTATTTGCTGTATACAATTTGTAGGAGGGAGAAAGCGTGCTCCTGTTCCCTGGAGGTGCAAGAGAAGTTTGCAAGCGAAAAGTAAGTTGATGCAAAGATCAGAGATTACTGAAGGAAGCATGCATGTCCCTCTTTTGCAGGAAGCATATCTTTATTTCCTGAAGGGGCTTTCAATAGTTTTTTTTCCTCCCCCCCGCTTTTTTCTTGGTTTTGGTTTCTGGTCCTTTTGAGCTTTACTCTTGCAAGCTTCAAGCATGCTAAGTGTTGTGGTGAAATCATTTGCTAATAAAGCAGGGTGTGCTGCAGGGTGAGGAGTATAAGCTGTTGTGGAAACCTACTGTTGACTTTGTGCGCATGGCAAGTTTCCACAATGCTATTATTGTGCCCTTTGCACTTCTGGGAGCTGATGAAGCGTATGTTGCTTAGAACCTTCTTTGCACTCCCAAAATGTCTGTACCCATTGCAGCATTTCTCTTTTCAGGCTCTTTTGGTCACACGATTCTTTTGCTCGGCATGATTCTTGGTTTCTGTGTTGGCTTCAGTTCTCTCAATTGTGTTGTAGTAGTCTTTTGGTGGACTGGACTCTTTGACAACTGAACACTGTAGCAGAAATTGCTTACCAATGTCCACAGATACAAAATCTTACTCGATGGTGATGACATACTAGCATCGCCTCTAGGACCTCTTGTACAAGCTGTTTACGATCAGCTGAAACTTAGCACTGACAGCATATATCCATTGACGGGCCTACCTGTATTGGGCTTACCCAGGTACTTCACACTACACATGTTGTAATATCCTCCTCTCTTGGACATTTGTTTCTGTCCATTTCGTGGTGTAACTCCCAACATTTTTGAGATCAATGGAAGAGGGAAAAAAACCGTTTAGGTTTTTCTCTTTTTTATTGTATTTTTTTGGTTTCGGTCCCCTCTCCATATCTTTGTGATCAATCATCCTCATACTTCTAGTAACAAGCTGAAACTTTGTTTATCCAATTTCTCTGATGGAAAAAAATGTCTGTTGGGGGTGGGTGGTGGTGCCAGTTTAATACCTGTTCCTTCCATTGAACGCATCTACATTCATTTTGCGGATCCCATTGATACAGCTAATTACAACTGTAGTCTTAGAAACCAGCAGGAGGTACGTGTTTTTCGGATGACAAAATCAAATCCTTTGTGCAATTTTGTGGATTCACTTGATAGCAAACTTTGATCTTTCACCAAGAAGATAGAAAGGCTTGATTATTGCTGAACTTGAAAGGAGTTTGTGTGAATCTAGTTCAAGGTATGTCCACAGTATAATAGTGTACCACAAAAACGACTGTAACCAGTGCTTATTTTACATGGTTTTTAGTGCTAAACTACGTTAGTGTTGAAAATTTGTGATGTATTTACATAAAGACCTAGCTAGAGTTTTTTCAGTGTACTCAGACATCTTGTTACAGGGTGAACAGATTCATCTGATTCCTGCTGGGGCTTTATGATTTTCATAAAGCCCACCTATGCTCTTCATGAGCTTCATGAAAATTGTAAAGCCCACTTACAGTTCTTCCCACTGTGCAGCCATGGTCTTTATGCACAATAAAGCCCTTGGGTGAGGGGCATTATCAGATTCAGGCTGTGCTTGGCTCTGGCTTTTGTCAGCCCTTTACTCTGCTAAAGCTCTCGCCCTGGGGCTTTACCTGCAATGTAACAATGTTTATAATCTATCTATCCAAAATCACGTTTGAGGATTGTAGCCAATGCCTTAAAGCGCAGTTTAAGCACTATAGCTAATGATAACAAAGGAGTGAGCAACCAATCCCAGTCTGCCACATCAGCCTGTCAGTATCATTAGCGCCATTTCAGGACTACCTAGGTGTGCTTCAGGAGGCACTGCTAGCTCTCTATATTACCCAGTTTTTACCTTCCAAGAAAATGCTAGATCATATCCATCACTAATAAAGGGTATATGTGTTTTTTGGTGGGTGGTTGGGTGGTTTTGGGTACAATTTTTTTTTTCTTTTTCGTTCTGGTCTTTGATTACGGTGATGGAGTTCAGTGCAAAGATTTATACTGTGAGTCAAGTTTCCTCACCAATCTTTACTTTCTGTCACCAATCTAAAATTTCTGGCACTGCACATCTTGGATTTTTTGCACACATACAATTGATACGAGTTGCGGGGGTTCTGTGATTTGAACCTGTGATTTTGCAGTATTGGTAAAGCAGAAGGTGGAGGACAGTATTTCTCTTCTGAAACAAACACGTGAGAAAGACCCGGTTTGTCTTGAAAAAAAACCCTCTGATCCCATATTCGTAGTTAGTTTTAAAAACTAACTACCTTCATAGAAAGATTGAAATTTCTTGAGTGTGTGCGTGCGTGTTTTGGTGTGCAAAATCCTGAGACTTTTGTTTTTTGAAAATTCTAAGTTGAAAAATTTGCAAGTAATTTGGACTTTTAGTAGGTTTACATTACCTATATGCATATATTTATACATATATTTGATAAAAACCGGACAATTGAGATTCTGATCTGATTACCAATCTGGGGATGATGATCTTGTCATGGGTGGGTGTATGTTTCTTTTTTGTTTCTCCTCTAGGAGAGATCATTGCCAGTACGATTATTCGCCAAAACAATGCGTTTGCTGCCGGTAAACCTCTTCTCAAGCTCTTCACGGTGAAGGATGATTGCTCCTCTATGTAGGATTGGAGAGAGTGATTTTGTAGAGGAGAAGATCTTGCTGCAGTAATTTTTATTTATTTGTCATTTCGAAAAAAAAAACAGTACTGAATCTCCAGAGCAAAAGGGCTTACATCAAACCTGAAATCTGGAAGAATCTAGTGTTAATGATTGATGAATGCTTATGATACATTTGGTGTATGTTTTCATGCCTAGAATTGCTTTCTCTTGGGGCGCAAGGCTCAAAAAGATTGAGAGTGTTCTTCAAGGTGAATTGAAGATTTTCTCAGAGTAAAAAAACTTCAAAGTCTGTGTCTTGAATTGTACTCAAAGTATTTTTGGAGATTATAACAAAGAGTCTTGAAGTGTTTGGGATCCATCACAGCAATTTGGGTGTTCTTTCTTTGATAAGATTGAAACTCTTCTCTGCTTGTCGGGGGATATGGAACGTTGATAAAAGTGAAAATGGTCACAATTTCATGAAACAATTGAGAGATGGTCACGCTTTCAGGAAACAATTGAGAGAAATTGGAGTTTTTTTTTCAATTCTGTGGTGTAGCCACATGGATGATCATCCACAAGAGGAATTTTTAGCCAAATTAAATTTGCTTACAGATCAGAGAGGAAAGTAGAAAATTTTGAGAATCCTGCTATATTTTGGCAACCTGCTGGAACCTATTGTCTGACTATGGCAATTTCAGAAATCCTGTCATTGAAATCTGACGGTTTTGGCACATTTTTTTCACAAAGATAGTTTGTTTGAGTTGCAGTGAATTGTTTTTTGTAGCCAAGTGGTAAAAATTCGGCCCCCCAAAAAAAAAGAAAAAAGAAGAAAAAAAAAACCACTGTTCATCATTTGATTTGCTCAATCACCCAATACACATTCAGATGCCAAGTAACATCATGGGTTGTCAAAACCATTGGTAATGCAGAAGAAGAATCTGATCACGTGATGTTGAGGAAGAAAACTCTAAACTGTAAATTTTCCTCGTAGAAAACTCTATAATTTGTCCTCTTTCTTTTCCAGTGATTCATAATGCTTTCGAAAAAGCAGAATTGTTTGAATTTTCTCACCAGAATTTCTGCAATTTGTTGACAAAGAAAATTGACAACCAAAGTACTGACACTTGTTTATTCTTTTGTGAAAGATGAAGATTGAAGTAGTCTCAGCAGCAAAACTTGGTGTTTGGTTTTTGCTGCTCCACTTTTGGCTTTTGGATTCTTTTGTTTGGGACAAACACAATCTCACCCAACACCAGGCTCTCTTCACTTGCCACAAAGAGATAGGTACCTAATGTGTAGGCTACGTCACCCCTGTGAAGCAAGGGGCTTCACAGTTAGCCCGTGACCATGCAAGGGGCTTCAGAGGAAGAACACCTACATGGGTAACATGCAAGGGCCTTCACATGTAGTAGCCCTCAACCACGAAGGTGGGCTACATTGATTCTGGCAAAACCATAGTTGATGGTCACTGAATGAGGGATTCGTGTGAAGCAGCCCCTTACATGGGTTCCTTAACAAAAACTCCAAGCATTCACAAGAAATAGGCACACTCTCAAAATTCCAAATGGTTTTCATGGCATTCATAGGAAAGAAGAAAAGAAATCTGCACGTGATTGCCCGAATCCATAACTTTCACCTTGTGGGTGCTAATTTCTAGAGAAGCCTTGAATAATTTCTTGGTGGAGGCGGGGGTGGGAGGAAGACACAGTGAGTAATGGAGGCTCAATTTCACAAACTTTCGACTGAAAAGACATCACATCTGGAAAGTAAGCTTTTGAAGGAGCAAGAGCATGATTTGAAAATGGCAAGACAAAACATGCTTCATCATCAAAAATTGTACTCAGAGCGTGAGATGAAGGAGAAGCAGAGAAAGGAACGATGTCAGGTGAGGTATTTGAAGTTCCAATTCTGTCCCATCTTCTGTGTTGCTTCAATCTACAAATTTCAAGCCTGATCTTAGATGCATGCAAAATGTTTGTTACGTGATGCAAAGTTCTGTTCCTGATCTGATGGTGGTTTTTTTCTTTTGTATTTTTTGCAGAGAGAATTTGCCAAGACATTTGACAAAAAATCTTTTCAAGTTCAGAAATTGATTCTGAGAGAGTACCGTGATCTTACTGTAAAAGAAAAGAGAAATAGGAAGGCGGAAGAAAGGAGGAAGTTTGAGGTATTCTTCTTCTTCAATCAATACCTGCATCCAACCTGCTTTAACTTCCATTACTGCAATTTTTTTGATCCATTAAATCTTTTGTTGATGAAGAGATATGACAATCTACAGATTCAACACAGAAGCTTATTTTTGTAGAACAGTCGTAAATTATGAAGCCATATCCGTACAGCTTAGTTTTTGTGTAAATAAGAAATTGGCCAGAAGCTGCTGATCTTAAGTTGAACCTGAAGCACACTCCAATGACAGATCAATGATATGCGGCGATCGCTCAAGTGGTACAATGAAGAGAAAGAGAAGTGGAAACCAACCAGGTTTGATCCATGTTTAGTGAAATCACGATTGTTGAGCCTTCAACAGAAGTTTGAAAACATTGGTGGGAATGAAATTGGCCATGACCAGCAGCAGCAGCAGCAGACAAACAGCTTGATTCCTTCTCCCATGATGATGATGAGCTTCCCCCCATCACCATCCCCAAAACTTGATGACCCACAAAATATTGATGTCTGGACCATTGTACACCCAATCAAGGAAGAAGGCAGATGACACTAGAACAAAGTTGAGATGTTCTGGTGATCCAACATTTCATCTCTGCAAAAGTGTATTACAGATCTCAGATCCTCTGTAATGAAGTGGTAACAGATGCTTGGCTCTACTCCCTGTTTCCATTACTCTTGTATGAAGAAACTGTTGTAGATTCTTTGTAGATTCCCACCAATAGGGGAATTTTTGTTTGACCTCTCAGGCTGCTCCTACTCTCAAATTATCTGTCTCTCTGTTAAGAAACTTCTTCCCCGTATGCAGAAAGACACTGCATTTCTGAGTCATAAGAGCACATCTAACTCTAGTTCCCTTTTGCTCCTCATGCACTTCAGAGTAAGGTGACATAACATTGCCCACATATTGGCATATGAAAGTCAGTCACTCCAAGCATCCTCATCCTTCACAAAAAGGGCTCCACCTTGCTTAGTCTTTTCATCCTGCACACAACCAAACACACATACATAGTTTCTACCTGGAAATGTTTGCACAACTTGAGAGTATACGTCACATGCAATGCTGGCCTAGTTACAATCTGATGTTCACAAAAGATTGTGTTTGATAGTTTGAAAACCAAGTGCTATGACCTTGAGAACTTTGCTCTGGAGAATGGACACCATCAAGAGTTAACAACTGCAGGAATTGTTGTGGCAGGTGAATGAAGGAAGAATGCTCACCAAATCTTCCAGAGGAGTGTGCGTTGGTGGTGCCCACACTAATATTTGCCGATCACTGCTCCCACTATACAGCTCCTGTGTAGCCAAAAAAAAACCATCAACAGCATGCAAGATCAAGAAACACTGATGACAACAGAACTCTGAGCTCATAATGTATCTGATTATCCATCTTTGTCACGAGTCCCAAATGCAGAGCAAGGACTTAACAGGCCAGGTCCAGTTGGAACTGGTCACAGGCTTTTGGAGAGGAAGAGTCTAAACCTGATCATTCGCATGGAAGGCACAGCAGTTCACAGTGTCATAGTGTCCACTTAATTTTGAATGCAAATGCCCAGTCCACACATCATACGCCTGCCACCAACCCCACCATCATAATCAACAGGATTGACCTTGCAAGAGTAGGTAGGTATACAGCAAACAACCAAAGGCAGCAACATCTGCCATCTTTGTGTGACTTTTTCCTTCTGCTGCAAAAGTTGCAGTCCAATTGAATTGGTCAACGACACAATCAATCCTTCTAGCAAAAGATGCAGATGTGATGTTGTGGGGCAAAACTTGATAGAATCTGTAGAAGAACATATCCAAGTTTGTATGAAGAACTGGCAGCAAATATGACAGACCTCTGTATATCAGCCAGTTTTTTTAATGTGAAATTTTGTATCTCCACAATGCTTTCTTTTTTTTGGGACTGTTGCAAGATTCCTTTAAAATGCATTTTAGTTCACCACATTCTGAGAAGGAAAACATGGAAGTTGCTATATTTAGATACTCGGTTGTTGGAAGTCACCAAAACATAGCAGGATTCTAGAAAATGTCTACTGTCCTCTCTGACCTGTAGCCAAATTTAGCTCTTTCATCTAGTGGATGGGCACCACTGTGGCTACATCACAAATTTGAAAAAAAAAAAAAAACCCCTGCTTTATTAGTGCTGCAAGTTTTCAGAGTCTGAAAGACTGGAGCTTTCAAAGATGTGTACTTCTAGATAGTAAAGACCAGTCTGATTGCATGATCTCATTGTGTATAGAGAGGCTCATTGAATGCAATAGTAATTATATTTTGGAACTTTGAAATTCCTTTCCATCCTCAGAGACCTCAAAAGTCAAGCATCCAGTAAGGGCAGTAAGGGGTATTTGTGGTGTTGCATAATGTTGTGATTGTCACCTGAATAGAATGGGCGGATGCAACAAACAGTAGGGATGAATCAGACGAGACAGCAAGCTGGGTCCCTTGGTGCGTTCGAATGCGAGTTGCTTCATAGTTAACAAGAGTGTTGCACCCTGACTGCATGTCCCATAACCGCACCCTTGAATCGGTGCCTGTGCACCCAAAACAATGCCATAAACCAGCCCATGAATATTCCAACCTACTAACAGAATTAGTATCCAGAATCTGCAATGTTATATATACAGGATAACTGGTAGCAGGAACCAGAAGCAGTCACTAATGCCATACCAGCACTGAAGAGATACAACCCATCATCAGTGGCTTGCAAGGCAGTGACTGAACCATAATGTGCGGTTGCCTTGTCCAACGTTGACACCATTCCTGGGTGTTGTCTCTGAGCTTCAAAGTCCTTTGCTCTAAACTTCCTGCGTATGGGGGGGGTTGTGTTGAGCCTGCTGTGTTGCTGTTCCCCTTGTCGGTGCACTCTTAAGGATTCTCCCCTGGAGCTCGCACTCACAGAAGCTGCTGCCTGAAGTACTCTTTTCAGCAGAGATGTTTCTTTCACCACTCAACAATAGACTGCAATACTTGGGGGGCCAGCACTGTCTGTCTCTACTAGACACAGAAGAGGGGGAACAAATACCTAAAACTGACACAGTTTGCTTGGAACATGACAATGAGCATCCACAAAGCTTAGAGAGAAAAACTGTCTTACTTGTTCTTGCACTCCAGGAACACTTTTGACAATTGGAGGTCGTCGCCCAAGCTGGGAACGATTCTGATCCAGCACTTGGAAGCAGCCAGCTTGCCGTATATCCCAAAAGCGAATGGCACCATCACAACCACCTGATATCAACACCCACTCACTTGCTGCTGACCATTGCACTGCCCACACTCCATCTGCCATCAAACACCCCTTGTAGAGACACATGGGAGATGAAACACAAAATGAAACTCACCATTCCCTGCAAACCGCTCTTCTCTTCCCTATTTCACAAAGATCAAGTATCTGATGATGTGGATTTACTACTGGGAAGATGTCGAACCTCGATGTCCTGACAAAGTGTGAGTGAAAGCTCCAGAAGCCAAATCACAAAGGCGTACTCGAACATCCTCTGTTCCAGAAGCTACCAGCATGTGCGTTGTTGCCATGGCCGACATCGCGACTGCATACACCTTGCCTGGCATCCTAAACTGTTGCTCTACCTGTGCCAGTTCCCAGCATACGAGCATTCACCACCACCGCAGACCTAATTTTCACAACCAACAGCAGCAGCAAAAAAAGACCCCACCACCTCTGAAACCATAAAAACCAAGAATAGAAAGAAAGGGGGGAAAAAAAAAGAGGAGAAAAAAGGGGGATTGGCTCCTATTCCAGTTTGCTGTTTTGCAGGAGCTCTTGTAACAACCCTCCTGCTGTCCTGCTGTTTTTTTTTGTTAAAATAATTCTCGAGAAATTAGTGTTTTTCCTTTGGAAAGCAAAAACAGAGGGAGGGAGGAGGAGGAGGAGGAGGATTTGCGGGGTACCTGCAATGTATTTGTGTCCCACAGATTGATGTTGTTGTCAAATGAGCCAGTGACAAAGAGACCAGTATCCACAGGATACCATTGAACAGAAGACACAGAGTACATGTGTCCTTGCGGCACCGACTTGTCCACAGTGAACAAGGCCTCATGCTTGGCAGTGTGAGTGATGGAGTCGAAGGTAGTGGCTTGTTGTGTATCATACACTCCCACTGATCCATCAGAAGCTCCTGCCAGTAAGTAGCGTGCTTCGCTTCCATCAATCTGCAACCGCCAATTTTACAAACAAACAAACAAACAAACAAACATATCCGTTTGTTTTGTAGTCACACAATCAATCAATGAGTCCGTCAAGGATCATCATCATCATCATCACAACAGAGGAAAACAAACATCTTGAAAAAGCTTTTTGAGAAGAAGAAAAAGGAACGACAACAAAAGCATCTCTATGTATCAGCTAGATAGATAGATAGATAGATGGATGCACCAGCTTCATTCATGGGAGAAGAGAGAGGAACCTGAAGGCTGTTGATGCCGCTGTTGTGCGCACTTACAATCTCTTTGTGGCTCGCAAGCTCTATGCTGCGCACTCTCTTTCCTCGCACATGAGTGGCCACAGACCGCGGTGGTGTGGCCCCCAATTCTCGCCGCTTCAATCGTCGCAACATCACATCACATCTCTCCTGTCTCTTCTCATTCTCTCTCTGTCATGTGTCTCTCTTCTCTCGCGCGCGCTCGAGCGGGCGAGCTCTCGAGCTCTCGAGAATCTGGTTGCAAACAAACAACGTCTTCCTTCTTGTCTTCACGTCATCGTCGCTTTCTCAACCCTAGGGAATGCGTTTCGGACCCGATTCTGAACTTTCTCATCTTCTGTCGCTTCAATCAAGTCAGTATGCGCGCTTTTGATTTTGCAAGCTTCACAAGCTGATTGCGGCGAGAGCCTTTTGAAAGGAAAACGCGATCCGATACTCTTCCTCAACGCCGCACTCCGGTCTTCTTTCTCTTCCCAACAATAGGTAACCCCCGCGCGGAACTCGCTTTCTTGGCTTTCTTGCAAGAAAACCAAAGTCTCTTTGTGCTGTCCGTTGTCTCTGCAACCGGATTGCAGATGGCTATGTATTCTCTGCGCCACTGCAGTCAGTCGGTCAGGAGTACAAACATGTGTTTCATATCCATATGCTTCTTCTTCTTCTTCTGTTGCAACAGCGATGAAGGCGACTCATAGCCAAATTTGCAAGTGGTGGTTATGAAGATTCAGATTTCTCATGCTCCTCATCATCATCACCATCAGCGGCACTTTGTTGTGTTGTGTTCCGATCCGATCCGATCCGAACCGTGCGGTTTCGAGATCTTTCTTGGCGAAGAAGAAGAAGAAGAAGAAGAAGAAGAAGACGACAAGAGAAGCGGAAACTGCGATATTTTCAACGGGCACAAACAAAATGTTTCCAACAGGAAAGTTGCGTTTGTTGAAGAAGATTTTGTCTGGCGCAAGCATATGTAGTATTATTCTGAAGGCCGCGGACATGATGATCCCCGATTTCATGCTTTTTTCATTGAAATCTTTTTGCATCTTTTGTTCATGGCACTTGAGGATTTGTGCTGTGGGAAATCAGGGTCTTGCTTTCCTGCTATGGCTGCTGCTGCTGCTGCTGCTTCTGCTCCCAGGGCTTGCTTCTTGTGTCTTCCCTAGTCTGATAAGCATTCAGGAATTTGTGTTTGTGTGTTGGTGGTGGTTGTTGTTGTGGATTTGTCTTATGTATTGGGATGACACAGATGGGATCAAGAGCAACTGTTGTGACAGAGCTGGTCACCAAGGTAGGGCATTGCACACAGAAAAGCTCAATCGGTACACATGTGATATGTTTTAAAGGAGTGGTGGTCCTGGTCCTCATCAGCACGTGAGAGCTCACCACAAACCTGTTCTGTTTTCACATAAGTTGCAAATTTGACTTGTGACTAGCTGAAGCAAAACCAAAGCACACAATGCCAATTGAAATCGACTTGCATGATGATCGACAGTTTAAGGTGATGTTTATTGTCATCTTTCTTATGATAGTTTTGTTGGGATTTGGGACTTGTGGTTGCAGCAGTGGACACCCAGGTTGGAATGGATGGAATACAAGGACATTTGGTCTGAACAAATGGGGTAGCCATTGTACCTGATATGGGTGCAGCTCACACGTTTCTCATTGCTGATCGGGTTTTAAGATGGTAGATGTCAAGAGATGGTTTCTAATCCAGCAATTCTGCTGACACAATGCTACATGCATGTGTAGGTAGAAACCATTTCATTGACCTCCATGACTCTTTGACAAGTTTTAGGCCAACCAGTTGGAGCTTGGGGTTTTAGACCTTGTGAACCTGTGCACAATGACCATATTTCAGTACTTGCAAATCGTTTTCGTGTACTCTTAGTTCCACAGACTTCAGGGAAGTGGCATAAAATCTCACATAAACGCCAAAATTTGATCTTGGACATTGCGTACTAACTGAGAACTCTACACAGGTCGTGTGTTGTTGGGGTCGATGTTTACTTTTTTCTTTAGAAAGCAAAGACTTCTAAATTGTTCCTTGCATACCCTCTTTTCATGAATCCATCATTTGGTGTCTGGTGTGCAGCCCCCTCCCAAGCTTCTCAACACCAAGGTTATTAGATTAATTGGATTGAGTTAAGTAGTTTTGTGATGGGTTTGGTACATCTTCCCTTGCTAGTCCCTGTTTTTTCCCAGGGCAGAAGCAGGGCAATTGGTGAGTTGGTGTGTTGGAGGGTAGGGGGAAGTGTAATGGGGCTGTGTGCCAAGTGGGTGCAGGAAAATTTCTGCTCTCATCACTGTTTGGAGGAGGCAACAATATTGGGAGAAGTCTTTGAGCATCTACGAAGGTTCGTTATCATGGGCAAGCTCTTCCAATTCATCTTATGCTGCACTGGGTTGAAGTGTATGAGAAGCTGAGGAAACTTAAGAGTGCTTGCTGATGGAAGTAGCATGCAGAGAGCTATAGAGGGAGCTAGATCTATTCCTCATTTCCTTCTTGACTTTTCAATGTACATTATAAGATATGTTACTTCTGTGTGACTGCAGGCAATGAAGCCAGCAGGTGCAAAGTCAGGGATCTGGACATCTTGATGCCCTCATTTCAAGCTGCCACCAATTAAGGCCTCGTGAGGATGCATTCGGTACCAAGGTAATTAAAGTCTGCAGTTTATGCAGCTTGCATGAGGATGGATACTAATGACTTTGTCAATTAGTTGTGTCCCTTGGGTGCTAGCCAAATGTCATGACTGAGTGTTCCAGTAGCTTCCAGAAATGCAACAGAAGAAACTCAGGATACAGATGTTTGTAGAAAGGGTCACCCAAGATTTTAGGCAGATTATCATATGGTTTGATTTTATGTGGAAGGGTGTGTGCTTTTGAAACTTTGAAAAGTTTATGTATTGCTGGAGTACAGTAGATCCCCTGTGGGATGTTAATTTGCCTTGGTTACTAATGTGTAGTACAATCTACAGCAAACTAACATGACATTGGGGAACCTACTGAACTCTAGCAGTGCTTAGACATTTCAAAAGTACACACACATTTTCAGATAAAGTTAAAACATATGAATATAATGGTATATATGTTTCATACTCTTTGAGAATTTCATTTTGTAGATGGGCAATTTGTTTTTTGTAATGTGGTGCAAATTAGAAAAACGTACAATGAAAGGCAATGAGGTTGGTAATGGAAAAAGATGTGAAGGTTGGGAAAACATTGGTGGCCCAAGGGTGTAGGCCCAAGAATCAGAGGAGGCCCACAGGATCGGGTCCTTCCCTAGTGTAAAGTACAAAAGGTTTTTATTTGAATGGTGGAAGGTTTTCATGCAAATGGTGGAGTTCATTTATAAAGAGAACTTTTTGTAGTTCCAAAAGTTTGTTAGGAAATTGTATCTTCCATCACCATTGAACAATTATCAACATGTTCTTATCCCGATGGTCAATGGGCACAGTTAGGCTGGTAAAATTTTCATGAGTAAAGGTTCAAAAGGATTCATATGTCAATTCAAGTGTTTTTCATAGACAACCAATGAGATTTATTTATTTATTCATTTGCTAAACTAAAAACCTAAAACTTTGTCAATAAAATTGGTATGGTTTAATTTAACTCAGCTATGGCCTGCTATGAAAAAAAATCTCTACTCTTACTTTAACCATACACTGTTTTTTTCTTGAGGTGTTATCGAAGCTTGTGCTCTTTACTTTAATTGGTCAACCTTGAGACTAGTGTACATTACCTTGCTATACATTTTAGGCTCACACATGCTTGCATACGTGAGCTATCCTTTTCCGTAAGACATTTATCTTCCAAAGAATAGTCATTGGGTACTTGCACATTACATCACCCTAAGTACCACGGACTTGACAGCTTGAGTTGTAAACTTTCCTAACTATTTTAGTCTTCATTTCACTTTTGGACTCTTATTTTCAAGCTTAACTTACACTATATTTTCAAGAAAACATCCAAGGCCACATTCTTACGTTCTCAGGCATCACTAGCACAAACACAATGGACAAAATGCAAACACACCTCATATCGAAGTTATCGTTGTATTATATGGAGCCTTACAAAATTAAGGTGTAAACATTCATTTTCCCCCCAATGCCAAAGAGTCTGTCTCCTTCCCTCTGATACTCCTAAGAGCAATCCCCATTTGGTGCTCAGTATGTGACCTTGCACATTAAAATTGGTTGAAGAAAAGTCAAAATATGATGGTTTAGCTCAGGAAACTAGTTTTACTACGAATTTCCTCAGTTCGCTGAGGCTGGTAAAAGGCGCAGCAAAGCTGTGCACCTGCTAGAGAAGAGTGTAATAAATATGATCTGACTGCTGCTCCTTGTTTTTCATTGGCCAATCATAATGGTTGGTCCAGGTGGTTTGCTATTAGTAATTCCCACCTATTTGCAGTCTCGGGTTCAGTTCTATGGGTGGGGTTGCAAAAAAGTAAATAACTAGATATGGATGTGAGAAAATATTTTTTCAGGGTCACATACTAAGCACTGGTGGGGATGCCCTAATGCAATGGTTATGGCTCTAACAAACTGTAACCATTTCGTTACTAGCTACCATTGTTGACTTTGCTAATCATCAACTTGCCAAAGGGTCAAATGCATATGCATGTTCGTTTGTTGATCTACATGCCGACCGACTACAAATTGACTCACTATAGACTAGTATACTTCCTTTCCACATGCCAACTTCTCCTAGATTGATATGCTTATCACATGGCAATTTGCATGTTGACTTGTTGTAGTCCTTCAAGTCCCTCTTGTCTTCACACTATCTCTCCATCTATATATACTAAGGTAATTTTACTACCCAATAACATTCAATCACATGCCTTCATTTAAGCATAATTGGTTGGAATCATCACCAATGGAAAAGTTTATGTAAGTGTGATTGAAAACATGATTAATTTATGCAAAATATTTGGTCCTGTTTTGGATTGAGAGAACACATACAAATGCAATAACACAAAAGATGAAATTTAACTAATATCCTATGGATTTCAATTAAAACAAGAACATAATAATCTTGAAACAAGCAAATGGGAACCCATAGATGAAATATTCAGCTAAACCTTTGTATTTAAACCGCTCTAGAATCTTGTTTCACCATAATTATGTGATCTTTGCTTTTGAGGAGGTTAGGGAGGAAACAACTCATCTAGATGTCTATTAACACCGTGTGGACCATTTCATGCATTTGTTATTTCTAAATTTCTATCCATGTCAACCAATTGACACACCTGATCCATAAATGTAATCACAATACTTTAAACTCTAAATGATTTTAACCACTTTTGTTAAATAATGAAGCTTGAGTGATGAATGTCAAATACAACTATATACATCTCTTGTTCACATACAACCACATAATGGATTTAGGTTTTTTGTGTCCACTTATGCTTGAGCTCATGGTTTATCAAGTATGCCACTAGATACTTGTATGGACATGCTCTCGATTTGTTACTATATCCAAAGGATTAAATATCCCATTGTTTAAATTATTTATTTATTTTATCATAGTCCATTTTCATTCATGCTAATTTCTTTAGTTCCATTGTAACAACCATGGGTGATGTTGAAAAGGGAGTAGTTTTAAATTTAGAAACGGGCTAAAATATTACTCTGGATTAAATGAAAATGGGTCACCAAACTTTTCCATTTTTAATTATGGATGGATTGTTTTGCCTTATTGAATTAATCATGAGGACCATAATCTTAACAATCTATTTTGTTTGCTTCTCTTTTACTTGAAACTTCTCAAAGATTTCTTAGTTTGTCAAGCTACTATTTTGTTCATCCAATTGGCCCGTGTTATCTAAAACACAACCCTAAAATATTTTTTGGAAAAAGGGTTATTTGGAACATAAATCAACATTCATTTAAAATTACAATCTTTTGTCATATTTGAAAATTTATAAGAAGTCTAAGAAAATGGAAAGCCCTACCACCATTGTATGAGTTTCATTTTGACTCATTCTATAATTCAATAAAGGGTATTTTCATCTGTTTTCATACCATTTTATTTAAATTATAAATTAATATTAACTACTAACGACAAACAATTCATGAAAATTGATTTGTAGCTTCTGATTCAACAAAACTCACCCTTAAGCCTCTATACATTTTGTAATTGAATGGGAAAAAAAAAGGGGGGGCACACATGATTTTGTTACTTTGAATACAAAGTGTATCAATTTGTGATACATCATTTGTAATTGGAAGAATCACAAATGTACTTTTTATGTTACTACTTTACAAGTTTACATATTATTTTCTTATGAATTAGGGAAAAAAAAAATCCACCAAAAATCTGAAAATTTCCACAAGTAAATAAATACTTCCACAAACAAAAAGTTCCAAAAAATTGTGATGATAATAATGATCATCAGCCTTGTGCAGTCTTGTTGTTGCTATAACTTTAATTGCTTGATAAAACTCTTAACTTATTTTGTTTTTTGCTTCAAACTTCCTCTTTGCAAGTTGCAACCCTAGTGAAAGATGAAGAGAAACAAAAAAAAATAATTGAGAAGATTGAATTATTGGGTATTGTGCCAGGCAATAACTCTTTAATAGGCATTCATTTTCCCTTCTGGGTCAAGTTCTGGGGGGGGGGGGAGTTGACAGATCAACAAAAGTAAATAGTTTGGAGCATTGATCAAAGAGTCAGAAGTCTTTCTTCACTATCAAGAGATGACATATTCATGTTAGTGGGTGAGCTTCAAAATGAGTTCTTCAGCATTCCATGGGAAGCATCTTTGTCACAAGAAATAGCAGTAATAATAGTAGTAGTAGTAGTAGTAGTAGTATTAGTAGTGGTAGTATATCTTCACCATCAAGACATGAAATATTTATGAAGTGGGTGAGCTTCAAAATGAGTTCTTGAGTATCCCACGGGAAGCAAACTTTGTAACAATAAATCGTAGTAGTGGTAGTAGTGGTATATCTTCAACATCAAGAGATGATGTATTTGTGTAGTGGGTGAGCTTCAAAAGATGAGTTCTTGAGCATTCCATGGGAGTAACTTTGTAACAAGAAATAGTTGTAGTAGTGGTGGTAGTGTTAGTTGTTGTAATAGTAGTGGAGAGTTTTGTGTGGGTGGTGTACGTGAGGGGGGGAAAGGTTTTGGTTTTGGTTTTGGAGTATTGACTACAAGGGTTATGGGAAGTCTTTCTTCCATGAGCCAATGTGGGATATTGGTGTATTGGGTGAGAGCTCCAAGCTGAGTTTTTGAGTCTTGCATGGGAGCAAGTTTCTAAGAAGTAAAAGAAGAAGTAGTGGTAGTAGGAGGAGGAAAGGAGAGGAGAGGAGCAGTAGTAGTAAAAGTGAGAGTATTGTGTTGTTTGTGTAGAGGGAAATTTTCTTATTTTGTGTTGAGTTTTGCTAACTAGAGAGTTGAAAGATGTTAGTTTGTGGAAGTGGGGTCTCTTCGATTGTTTTTTGGTGATTAACCTTTGTGAAGGACTTTTGGTGTAAAGCATTTTGAGTGAGGTGCCTTTTAAAAAAAAGAACAAAAGCGTTTTTGAGCATTGCATGGTTCAGCAAGTTTGTAACAAGTAATAGTTGTAGTGGTGGTGGTGGTGGTAGTAGCAGCAGAGGCAGCAGCAGCAGCAGCAGCAGCAGCAGTAATAGTAGAGTGGAGTTCTGTGTTGGGTGGTGTGGAGCTGGGAGATTCTTGTTTTGAGTGTTGAGTTTTTGCTATTACAGCTGAAGATGTGAGTCCATGGGGCATTTGGAAGTGTGTCTCTTCTGATTCAGACTTTGTGAAGAACTTTTTTGTAAAAGCATTTGGAAGCATCTGAACATGTATTTGAACATGCATTTGAGCTGCATTTGAATCATTTCAGCATTTGCATGGGCTTCTGGGCTCATGATCAAATAGTCTGTGGAGATTGGCGGGTTTGTAATGATCTGGCTATATGGTTTGGGAGGGCTCTGAGATGAGATTTGCACAAAATGGATTATTATCGACATCGAGCTTTTTTGATGGTGGTATTGTTATGGAGAACAGTGATTATGACTGCACCCTGCTCTCTTGTGAGTGCAGAAAGCCACCTGTTGGTTCCTCCTCAGACTCAGAGTTTCAGCTACTGCCATCTCCCAGATGTGAAAGCAACTATCAACTGCAATAAGTCAAGTATCAGTAAGTTGCAAACCCCCTGTAAAATGCAAATCTGAAGAAGTGTGGGAGTTTTGAGGTTTTACTCTTTCTTTATTCATTCTCTTGATAGATCATGGTTTGCTGTAGTGGCCAGTGTCAGGGCTATCAGTAAATCTTCATTGTGGAAAGTGTCTTAAGGAGTTTTAAGGTCTGGATCTTAGTAAAGGATCCTTACTTGGGATCTCTAACAAACCCCAACAGATCCAGAGTTTTTATGATGCTGTTTTGGGTTAACCTCTAAATGTCAGAGAAAGACAAAAATACACTGAAAAGTGGATTGAATTGGTCCACCCTGACATTTAGGGGTTAAGTGTAGGACTCATGATTTTGATTGTCTTGCCTGATATGAAAAATCTCTGGATGTGGTAGTGGAGGTTGTCAGTTTTCTGAAGTACATCTACGATCCAAATGTGCATATTAGCAGCTGTTTACAGGACTGCAAGTTATGCTGGGATGCAAATTGGTGTCCTGTATCAGTGTACGGACATCTGCACCTTCCTATCTTCTACCATTTTGGAATGCCCAATGCTGTAAAAACCCTATTTGCTAAAACCCTCCTTAAACCCTAGCAAGCAAAACCATGTCATGATCTGCACATGTTTACAGCTTTTTTGCAATGGTAGTTTTGAATAGGGGTTGGTTGTTAACACAGCTATGTGTCACGGGGGGCCCCAGCACTAATAAGTCTTTTGAACTTCTTTGCTGGTCCAGGAATCTGTCAGGTACTGGTGGACAACAAGTTGAATGGCATTTTACGAATATTGAAGAGATCTTTTTGATTGGATTATTGAACCAGACGACCTCACCACTGCAACAATCGTTAAACCAGTTGCTCAGCAACTCATCTGTGAATCAAACGCTCAAATACCTCAACTTGGCATCCAACGATTTGCATGGAAATGTTGCTGTCTTGCAACGGTTATCAAACCTTATTGAGTTGTAAGTGTGAATGTTTTTTTTTGCTGAAGTGCCTTTAGAGCCCAAAATCTAGCTTTCAACCCATTCCTGGTTGGCTGCAAGTCTCTTTCAAACTCTAATTGAAGGTTGAGAAACTCTGTCTGCTGGCTGGCTGACCCTTGTTATAACCTCTGCCTAACTCTGGGGGTATAGGGACTTGCACAACAATAGTCTATCTGGTGACATTAACTTCCTTGCAACTTGGAAGCAGCTAAACAGAGCAGAACTGTGAGCAGATCCTGCCACATCTACACCCATCTTTTTGTCTTCTTGTTTCAACCTTAATTAAGGTTTATTAAGGGAATTAGTAAGGTCTAAAAGTGAAGATCTGTTTAGAACTAATTAGAGGCAAAAGAAATCCTTATGTATCATTTAAAGGATATGCTGACACTGAGTGGGCACGGTGTTGGGACATGTTTTGATGACAATCGTAGGAATGTTTCATTGAACAGCAACTTAACAGTCAATCCCATGCTGTTTTCAAACGAGTTTCATGCTTTCAGGTGTGTTGGAAATTGCCATCCATCATCCATTTGAGGTCCATCCACAATTGTGGCCAAAACAGTCCTGCAAAACTGGTGTTTCTCTCAAATTAAATTAATGGGTTTGCTTTTTTGTTTTTCCTCACCTGTAAAGGAGACATTTTCATGCTATGTTATTTGGCAGGAAATCATGGGTTGTTGACATTCTTGAATGATTGGCTTTCTCTCGCGGGGTCTGTCTGAGGATTTTATAATTCTTTGTGCATATTCAAGCAGTTTCCTTGAGGCAAAATCTGATGCTGTCAGTACAACAACGGCTGTTCCTCGAATTGCTCCAATACCTGCTCCTAAACATGATGCTGCTTCTACACCTGCTCATAGACGTGTTCCACCACCTGTTGCTCATCAATTTGTTCCAACACCACCACCAGCTCCTTGGAAACATGCTCCCAGACCTGCTCCTCCTCCACGGCCTGCTCCCACATCTCCAGCTCCTACACCTGCTCCCACACCTCCAGCTCCTACACCTGCTCCCACACCAGCTCCTCCTACACCACTACAAGCTCTGAATAAAACTCCCAAACATCCTCCTCCTCCTCCTACCCGTGTTGCTCCAACACCTTCTCGAACACCTGCTACAACACCTGCTGCAACACCTGCTCCTACCTTTCATGATTTTAATCATGGTGGTCCCACTTTGGGAAAGCTAGGTGATCAACTCTGACCTTCTTTCTTGCATTGCTTGCAAAACACATGAATTTAGTACATTCCAGTACTTTGTTTGCCACAAACATTTGTAGTCCATATTCGATGGCATCTTACTGTGTCAATCAAATTTTTATTTGTTTTAGGAGGTTTTAGTTCTGGCAGTCTGCAGAAGAATCTGATGGTAGAGTGAGAGAATTTTGTGGATGTCCAAAAGATGTTGGGTCACATGCAGACCTTGAGACAAAAAGTGTGCCAAGATTTTGCTAGCTTAACCCTAAATCCAATAAAAAACCATCCTGCAAAATTTGTAATGGTGATGTTTGCTGAAATCAATATCCCATAATCTTCTGTGCACAGATCCTCAGCATGTGCACCAACCCCGACACACACGGGTAGTATTGGGCCTGATTTTGGGGATACTTGGAGTTGGTCTGGTTCTCACATCTTTATTCATCCAATTGAGGAAGCAAAGAGATCCAGATCATGTGCTCACAAGATGCCCATCAGTTGGACGTGAGCTTGCATTTCTTCTTGTCCAAAACCCTTAACCCTACCTTCTCCAGTACTTACTCTTTCAAGCCCATTGTGTATTGTTTCCAAGTGTAGCAGCTTCAGATAATTCCTTTGTTTAATTTTGGGCTTTTGCAAAGGAGTTGCAGGTTTCAATATATACATATATATCTAGCATGGATTGCATTGAATAATACACACCTTTCTTGGATTGGATTGAATTGCAGCCAATCTCCTGGGATCAGTGAACAGTATGACTCTGAGCTTTGATGATTTGTCACAAGCAACATGTGATTTTGACAAGGACCACATTCTTGGCAACAGTGGAATCATGGGTCCCCTCTACAGGGGAACTCTCATGGATGGAATGATGGTTGTAGTGCGTAAACTACCAAGAGGAATGCTCACAAACGATGAAGACTTGGGCACACTTTACAGCATCCAGTATAGACACTGTTTGCTGTTGCGCAGTCACTTCATATCTAAAGGCTCAACTTTTCTTGTTTACGATTACATGGCTAATGGGTCCCTTGAACAATCACTCCATGGTGAGTTTTTCAATGTTTTGGAGATTTTTGGACTTGTTTGGAGTGATTTGGTTAATGATTTCTTTATAAGCTGTAGGAGTGAGTGAGTGAGTGCAACATGAAATGCACGTTGGAAACGTTTTGGAAAGGTGTCTGTCTGTCTGACTGGTGTAGATTTTTGTTGTCATGGGTTGTTTTGTAGGTATGAAGGCATCCCAAACTGCCTTAGCATGGTCAGTGCGACTCCAAATCGCTCTTGGAATTGCACAAGCTCTAAACTACTTGCACCATGAATGCAGTCCTTGTATAGTTCATCAGAATGTGACATCCCGAAATGTCTTGATTGATGATAACATGGATGCCAAACTCACAGACATTGGGCTTCTTCAGTTTGCACGAACATGCCGGTCAAAGGTGGTTGTGGCAAGCTTAGCGAGGAGTGGATATGCAGCTCCTGAATTTGCACAAGCTGGGAGCATCTCAGAGAAAATCGATGTCTATAGTTTTGGGGTCATGCTCCTGGAGCTTTTGACTGGACGAAAACCTGCCGATTTCTTGCAAAAGCCAGAAGCAAACACCTTGCCTGATTGGGTAAGCTTATGTCAAGTTCACTGTCTTTGACAACAGCATTTGTCTGATTTTGAATGAAACTTTTGTGACTCTTGGAACTTGTGGGTTTTTAGAAAAAGAAAAAGAATTTAAATTTAAATTTATTTTTATTTTGGACAAGTTTTGATCTTCTATTTGTATCTAAGGATTTGTCAATGGCGTGGTCAAATTGTTGATCTATATACACAGACCAGGGAGCGGATCGAAAATAGCCAAGCTGTCTCATTGATCGACTCACATGTAAAGGCTACTTGTGAGTCATCTGATAGGCTTCACCAGGTGTTGTGGACTGCACTGCAATGCACTGTGGCCACACCGTTGCATAGACCGACCATGAAGGAGGTGGTGAAGGCTCTTCAGGCTGTTGCCCCAGTTACATGAATCAATAGCACCCGACCCAATTATAGATAATGTAATAATTTATGATCTGCAAAAATTGAAGGTTGTGTTCAGCATTGATAGATCTGGTTTAAGTAACCCATCCACCATTTCATGTGGACATTTAGTTTGGTGGTAATCCTCTCATCATGTCAACAAAATTTGATCAAACTAATGGATTCAGTGCAGGGAAAAATTCTTTAAAATCCTTGATCTTTTGGTCTTAACCCATGCCATAGATGCTGTGTGTTCAAGTTCTTTCTCTGCCATTGAGTTGGACCAGAAAAGAGAATTACAAAGAAATCTTGTCATGGTAAACACCGCAAACATGCTTGGTGTTGCCATTAGTCCCAGTATTGATGTATTCTTTTCATGGTCTCTTTTGTAGCTTTGTGCATACCATGTAGTCTGCGCAAGTGTCAGTCTGGTATATGTAGAGGCCGGCGTCTGGTATCAACCTTAGTATCAATACTGGTAGCAAGGACCACCCTAGCAGGCTGGTCCAACCTGAGGCAATACCTGCCTTGTAATGGTAACACCAGCCTTGTACCAATTTCGCACCAGTTTCAATTGCTATTTCACTGGCGATTATTTCAAAATCAAATACCTGCCCAACACTGGTCTGCGTATGGGAAGGGCACCACAGAATTTTGAGCTATTGAGGATGCAGACCAGATGCTGCAACCCAGGTTTGCAAGTAAGGACTTAGCACTACGCATGGCTGCAAAGGTGGGGTGCCTCCCTTTTCAGGCAGCACATAGGACGGTTTAGTTGTGGTGGTTGTCGATGTCTTCTGTTACCATAAAGCTTGGTGTCTGGTAAGTTTTTGAAGGGTTCAATCTCGAATGGGCTTAGAGAATTTGCAATCCATAGTGTAATTGCAACAATGTAATATGGATGGGGAAATCACCCAATTGGTAGAGGAGATAGTGCACGTGCCCTGAGACTTTCATGATGTGATCAGGGTGGAGCTTTTGGTAATGCACAGCAACTTAGCATCAAGTCAAATAACTAAATATTGCTTGAATAACAGCAGAGGCGGTGTAGACCAAAAGAGCAACAAAATAGGTACTGAATTGTCATAAGGAGCACATGAACCAATTGAAATGACCAAATTGTCATAAGGAGCACATGAACCAATTGAAACGACCAAATTGTCATAAGGGGCACATGACCTGCAATGGAGAGGTGCATTCAAAGGTCAGGAATCAGAACATATGTAAATTGGTTTTGGGGTTTGAATGCTATGGAGTGTGAAATAGAATATGACCAAGAAAGCAATTGTGCAAGACTACTGACATTCCATAAATTTGAGCAAAAATTCTTTTTTGACCAAGATTAAATGGAGATGAAAGAAAAGATGTGTCCAAAGTAGAAATGAATAGTTTGAAAATCTCAACTTGAATCTAGATACCCAATTGTTGTGTATTCACATCCAGATTGTTTGCAGCCCTGTAGATAATACCTGTCTCCTTTTGCAACAACTGGAGTACTTGAGAATGTCACTGGAATCAATACATGGGCATAGATACAGACTGCAAGAAACAAGGGAAGAAAGAAAGGAATTGGATTTCACACTTGCCTGGACAAACATTGATATCCCTGTAAGATCTAGGCCTGTGACTTGGTAGTGATTCAAACCCTTGACTTGTTTTGTGAAATGGTGAAGAAAAAAGCTCTTAAAAGCTCAAAATGCTCTTAAATTCAATGTGCCCAATTGCCCTGAAATTTCAGAACTGTTGCTCTGGTCCCACCTACAATTTGCTGCAGATCATCCTAACACCATGAGATGGCCATGCACACTTTTGACAGCTGCTTTTGTGACAAGTCTTTCAAAAGCTTCACAATGGAAGAGAGTTCCACCCCATGATCTATCATGGGTCAAACTTGCAAGCTGCATGGACTAGGAAGATCTCGCAAAGTTCTTGTGAAATGTTGTGTGCACCACCTGCAAGATCCCCACTAAAGCATTTTGGTGTATATCTCGGGATTCATTCACTTGTGCTGGTTGTGAGCAATTCAAGCTCTAAAATTTTGACTACTTTTTGAGTAGACTATGAAACCAAAAACAAAACAAAATTGTCCACTTCATCTTTGCTTTCACTTCACCCAATGAAAATTTGAGTTGAATAACCTTTCAATCCAATGACTAGTTTTACATAATCCCACTCATGTAAATTGAACCACATTTTTAACTCATGTTTGAATAGAGGTGAAATGGGGGAGGGGGGAATGGGTGTAGAAAAGGGCTTAAGTAGATCATCTTAGGGGCTAAAATACTTAATCAAAACTCCTCCATAGGTTAAGGGTTGAAATTGATCCAATGTTGACTTTTGAAACACTTAGAGCCATAATAATGTGAGTTTGACATCTCAATCTCTAGGTAGTATTTATTGAGATGGGGACATCCAAATATAAGACCTACATAAGATATAATTTATATGATTTTTTAATAAATTTCAAGAATGGTGCCAAGTGTAGAGATCTTTTATATATGACCATTGGTCTATAATACTAGTTGATACAAGTTTATTTGGTAAAGTATTTAATATCTAGATATCCCATATTCCCTCCTAGATTTACAACTCACACAAGATTTTGTTGGATATTTGACATTTGATGCTAATAGAAGTAATTAGTGAATCGGGTTTGCATTAAGTAATTTTAATAAACTAGCACAAGCACTTTTCTTTTAAGCTTTTTTTTGTATTAAAAAGTTTCTACCATTTGCAACTATTTTGATAGTTATTGGGCCATAAGTATCATTGGGTTGACCCACTAGGAACCATCAAACAAGAAATCATAAAACTAATAAAGTTGATCAAATATTCTTAGCCCCTTTTTTAAAAAATGTTTTTATAAAAACAATTTTTAAAAAAATTATCATATTTAGTTTTAGACATTCATTGGAATTAAAAAAAAAGTGGGAATCATTACAAATTTGGGCATGCAAGTATGATTGAGTGGTACCAAGTGAATGCATAGTTGAGAGGTTCATTAAATTGTGACATATATTTTTAATGTAATACCCATCTTGTTTCAATGTTTTTTATCAAATTTTAGAATTTTAAAATTGTCAATTGGGATTAGATTAACAACTTGATTATGAAAATATTTTGAATTATTTTTTTGACAAAAGTACAATCACTTTTAATAGTGGATTTGTAAAATTAAAAAATATGGATTATTTAGTGAATTAAAATGATAAAAAATAAAAGATTCATATTAAATTTTCATTTTAAATTTCATATATTGAATTAATGCATGTGGTGTCATGTTTATGCGAAAAACTTTCTTCAAAAATTGTAGCCAAATTCTAACTAGGGACTTTTGAATGGTCAAAATTGAATCATATTTTTATTATTTTTTGCAAATGTATATTCTTGAAATTTTTATTGGGGCTCTTATGAATATATATTTTATTACTTTTGATATATGGAAGTTTTTTTATCATTTAAACAATGATAGTGTATTAAATTATTTATGTAATATTATAAAAGTATGTTAAAATCTTTTGAAGCAAAAAAATAAAAATAAAAATAAAAATGTGAGAAGGAGATTAAAAAGTAGGTGACACCTAAAATGACATCGCCTTTTTGAATTACATGAATTATCAAATGTGATATGGAGAAGTTTTTAAAACTTAAATTTTTTTAAAGATTTGTTTTTCAAAAACTACGTTATTGTCATAATTGAACAAAATAACTCTTTCCACATTCATGGAAAACAATTTATGAAATCCAAACATATGACATATTTAATCATTGTTTAACCCTTAAAACATCACAATGGACCACCACCTCATTACTTCTCCTACCTACAATGTAAGAGGCTAAAAATTGACACCCCTATGGTATAGGGGACATGTCATACCATCTTTTTCACACTTAGGATGTCCCATTTGGATTTCTTGAGCCATGCTGACAAGTTTTTTTTCAAGCTTGGGCACCATCTAACAAATCCACTTCCAAATTTTCCTCTATGATATGCTACAAAGCCGAGGCACATGTGAGAGCGCTTAGTTCTTCCAAGGTGCGCAAAATAAACAGTCCCAAACAGTAGGGATTTTTTTTTTGCCCAAAAATAAATTAATTTTGTATAATTTTGTGTAGAATTACATTGGATGGTTAACTTTGACCATCCATTTCTTTCTCATCTCACCTTGGTTTTGCACAATATTTTTTCCACATGACATATATATATATATTTTTTAAAATTTATTTTTTCTATCTATCTTAGAATTTTTACCATCAATAAAGCATGGTATCTTGATCCAATCTTCCCAAAACCTTGTAATTCTGAAAGCTACCCAAAACTTTAAAAACTAAACTTTTAATGGTATGTGGGGATTTTCCATTTTAAAACCAAATCCTATTTTTTAAAAATCAAAGGATTCAACTTTACAACCCCCTTCCAGTCCTTTACAACTTTACCAAGTTGAATTTTTTAGAATTCTGACAAAATTCATGATTTTGGGCACATTTATTTGTGAGGGTTGGTCCAACTTTTGTATTAGGACTGTTTTGGTCAAATGTCAATTAAAGGTTAAAGGATTTTTTTTCACATTACAAACATAAATCTGCATTTTGCATACATTTAGAAGGGGGATAGTAAGTAGTAAAATTTTACATTAATTGCTTCAAACAAGGTGTTGTTTAGGGGTATTAGGCAAAAGAACTTTTTCTTCCCCCCCCCCCCCAAACCTATTTATTACCCCCCCATAAGCCCCCATAAATTTATTTTTATTTTTTTGTTTGTTTAAGTTTAAAACATCTTTTATTTATTTAATTTTTTATT
>Ga0116227_10002391_pt1 | contig 42803 bp, 38 predicted proteins | sample S1TSphgellanicum_FD_89693 | JGI IMG/M metagenome (GOLD analysis project Ga0116227, IMG submission 89693) | Host-associated microbial communities from peat moss isolated from Minnesota, USA - S1T2_Fb - Sphagnum magellanicum MG | ecosystem: Host-associated > Plants > Peat moss > Unclassified... | reverse complement strand
TAATTGGGAAAGACCGCATCAAGGCATTAATGGCAAAAAACCTATCGATATGGCATCCCTAAATAACAAATAAAAACATCTGATTCTGTCCGCGAATTACGTAACCCTTACAGCAATGACAAACAACGATGACTTGCACTATTGTGTCGCAATTAGAAGCCATCCCTCAATACTTCACTTTATATCTCCTCAAATCCCCCCAATACTTTTTCGGTCGTTTTAGTTCAGACTGATAGATCACCTGCGCCAGGTTTTTTAAGAATGGCAGGCAAACGGTCGTATATTCGTATTTGCTATCGTTCAGGATTCCGTCCTCGTTTGATTGGATTACGGCCGAGAGCAAAAACTCGGTGTGCGCTTTAAAATCTACAATGTAGGCGTTATCGATATCGTACCCGTAGGAGTCACCTACTTTATTAAAGATGCGGATATTGGGGTTGATCACCACGCTGCTATCGCCGCCATAAAACAGAAATTTGCAGTACGCCGGGAAATAATCTGGACAATGATAGGTCGGCTTTTCACTTTCGGTGGGGTACATACTCATGTATTTATAAATGAAAGCATAATCATCCTTGGTCAGATTGAACCGCTCGGCTTTTGAAAAAGTTTCGGGGAACAGCAAGCGGCGCAACACCATTTGCTGATCGGCCAGCGGATAGTTATTCTTGTCTGAGAAATCGAAAGGGGTCATTATCAGTTTATCGTTCCTATCCAGGTATCCCTTACCCTGTAACAAGTTTTCAGCGTCAATAGAGTAGTCATGGCCATCAACCTGCGCTGGCTTCGTATAAACGAGTTTATCACCTTTATAAAAGCGGATAGAATTAGTATGTCTTGCATTCTCACCGCCATCGCCTACGGCCAGGCGACCCATGATGCGGGTATCGGTCAATCCGTATTTCTTTAGCTTCTCATTAATCTCCTGTCGCCCTACAAACTCATATAAGCGGTTGTAAGCATCGTTATCACTCACCAGTAGTATCTTCTTCATGTAGTTGCCTAAACTCGGCAGGCCGCTCTTAGATGAGGTGTCGCGAGTGACCTTTGTTTGCCCTACATAAGCCGAATCGGTTAGCATTGTTGACTCCTTATCCAGCCCTTTAATTTTTAACTCGTTCAGCTTTTCCAAAGCAAAAATTAGAGTCGGCAGTTTCACCGTACTGGCCGGATAAAAATAGTGTTTGGGGTTTAAACGATAACTATACGATTTAAAATGCGGGATATTCTTTTCATCACGATCTATCTGCGTGTACAGGATTTGTACTTCGTTTTGAGTGGGATGTTTTAATATGCCGGCAAAAAGTTCGGGGTGCGCTTGCAGCAGATTTTTAAGGAAAGTGGTATCCGGCTGTTGGGCCATCAGCGGTATCCGCAGTAGCAAAATGCAGGCAATAATGAAAAGCTTTTTCATAATATGATGCTAAATATCAAAAATAGCGGTTAAATAAAAAATGCCCCGCTTTGGCAGGGCATTTTTATTATTTGCTGGTATAATAGCTTATACCGGGCGGGTTAAAATAAATTTCAGGCAATAAGCTTGAAGGGTTGCTTGGCGCAGTTGGTCTTGCAGTGGCTTTCAGCGTAATGCCGGTGGTACCTACCACGTAGTCGGCACCTAAGCCGTTGGCTACTATAGTGTAGTAACGGTTAGCGCCTAAACTGATTGATTTAGCGGCAGCGCCTACAGCGGTTGTAGTACCGGTATTATACAAGGTAAATACATAACCGGTTAAACCTAATGAAGCTACCGGTACCGGAATAAAATCAGTAACAGTACCGTACGGTACTGCAGAAAACGCAGTAACAGTTGTAGCTGTACCAATGGTGTATGTGCCTTTTAAATCAAGCGCGGCAGCATTGTTTGGTATCAGATTAGCAAAGCGGATGTAGGCTTTGGTGGTATCGGTAGCGGTAAATTTATCCTCAACAAACTTACTTACTATAGAGTTTGGATAACCCATGGTAAACAGGGTGTAAGTACCACGCTCGTTAAGGGTTTGCGTTAAGTTAGATACACTGGCGCCCGGAGTTAACGTTTGCGCGCTAACCAATGCCGGTAACGGGGTTGATGCTGTAACTTTGATACTCACGCTGCCCGAAGGTACAGCTGCATAATTGGTTGAAGAACCACCCGGAAACATAGCAGTGTATTGCACCGCAGTATTAAATGCCGATGGATAAGCTATACCGGTTACAACCGAGGTTGCCCTTGAGTTATCGGTAACACCAAGGTTTTGCACCGGGCTGATCTTTACGTTATTTACATACTCATCAACAGCCGGCAAACCGGGTACGCCCTGTACAAACTTTAACTGTGCGCCAGTGGCCGGGGTTGATGTTTGTACGATGATATTTTTTTTACAGCTGCCCAGTGCAATTGCTAAAAGGCAAACCGATGTGTAAAATATTTTTTTCATGTTGGTTTCTTTCTAAAATATTAAGGTAAAATAAACCATGGCTTAGTTGTGTGATAATCTGGCTTGGTTGCACCGAATGATTCAAGCGCCGGGATGTTCCAGATGTATTCAGAGTTGTAACGCGGCCTAACCACATAAACTTGTTTACCACCATTATCTGGATAAATAACAGCCGGTTTAGAGTAACCCTGGAAGATATTGGTATCGTAATTGTATTTACGCATATCAACCCAGGCTTCTAAAGCGCCCCAAACATATAAAGCAATGTATTTTTGTTGCATAATGTCGGCCAATGTTAAAGTGGCTGCTGTTTTACGTACGCATGGGCCTGCAAGGTAAGCGTTAATTTGTGCAGTAGTTATACGGCCTTGTGTACCGGTAAAATTGGCCGCCTGCGGTGGATTACTCACAAAATCCATACTTGCTTTAATACCGTCGGTGTAGGCGGCTAAAGCGCCTGGTGCGTCACCTTTTTTAAACAAAGCTTCGGCTTTAAAGAACAACACTTCGGCCCAGGTCATAAACTGCCCGCGTGCATCGTCGTTGTAAATATAACGTTGCGTTTTTGACGCCGTTGTTGGGTAAGTGGTTCCGCCATCAGCAAAAAGCCATGGCACTAAGGCGTTGGCATCTGCGGCGTTAGGGTCGCCATTGCTGCCAACTACACCACGGTAAACACCGTCTTTACTGGCCGAAATCAATTGCTTGATGCGTGGGTCTAAAGTATAATCAGGTGTGGCAGAACCGGTAAAGATACGGCCATCAAGCAAACGCACGATATAATCTGACTGGCGGAACAAGCCAAGATTACCGCGTGTTGCTCCCCAAAAATTTGAATCGCCCGATTGCGTTCCGGCATTTTGTACGCCGGCATTGTCTGCGTTGCTTACAAATGAACTATCTACGTACTTAACTACTTTATCGGCGCTGAAAGTTGATTTATTGCTTATGTGAATTTGATTTTGCGCAAGAATAGCGTAAACAAATTTTATCCATTTGGTACGATCGCCAGAGTAGATATAATCGCCCTTGGCTAAACCCGGGTTGTTCGTCAATCCATCAGTTTTAATTGCTTTGTTCAGATAGTTTAAGGCTAACTGGCATTCTTCAACCACTTTGGCATACACCACAGATCCGTCATCGTAATCAAAAGTAAGTTTAGATGGATCGTAAGCTTCTTTAACAATCATATGGTCGTAAATGTCTCCGCCGGTTTGCCACGCCCAGGCACGCATAGCATAACCAACGCCAACATAATCCCATTTTTGTTTAGCCTGGGCGTCCTGCCACATCAGCAATACGTTTTGGCCAAGGCTAAAATATACCGTACGCCACATCTCGCCGTTCGAGTCGCTGGCCGGCAGGTAACCTTCGGTATCCCAAACATTGTTGGCGGTTGCTGTTCCCCAAACCTGGGCATAAGCCCCAATGTATCTGGTATCAAACCAAACACCACGCGCCATTCCGGCCTGTATAGGTGGCAATAGTGCCGATGCATCTGCCGTCACCGGCGCATTTGGATTGGTATTAACATCCAAATATTTTTTACAGCTGCTTACAGTGGCTACCGTAAGAAGTGTAAGTATTGAATATTTTAAATTTTTCATGTCTCTTTTTACAATTATAATGTCACTTTAACACCGAACGAAATTGTACGTGGGGTTGGCAATGTACCATAGTCAAAGCCGGCTGCACCCGATCCGTATGTAGATGAGTTGGTTCCGTTAACTTCCGGATCAGCGCCTGTATAATTGGTGATCAGGAACAGATCGGTACCGGTAACAAACACGCTGGCCGCTTTAAATACCTTTTGATGGCCCAAAAGTGAAGCCGGTAAGCGGTAGCCTAAAGTTACATCGCGCATGCGTAACCAGCGAATGTTATGCTCGATAAAATCGCTTTCGATAGCGCCGGTGTAGTATCCGTTTTGGTTATAGGGAGTTACCTGGATGGTATTTGCCGTTGGGGTAGCCGAGTTTTCATTACCATCTTTTAATACACCTGGTACAATAACCGGCGTCATGCGGTTTAGGGTACGGGTGCTTAAACCGTAGCGGGTAAGGAATAATTCATTACCGTTAAAGATATCGCCGCCGTTGCGGAAATCAAGCAGGAACGAAAGATCCAGGCCTTTATATGTAAAGTGGTTACCGTAGCCAATGCTGAATTTAGGTTGCCTGTCGCCTGATACTACGAAGGTTGCGTTAGATATTGGCAAACCGCTGGTAGGGTCAATTAAAATTTGACCGGCATTATTGCGGGCGTAGCTGTATGATGCAATATTGCTGGTGCTGCTGCCCGGGAATACGCTCGAACGTACGTTGAGATACAACCAGGTATCAGAGTTGTAGTATTCAGGCAAACCACCTAAGCTTTGTACTGTACCGCGTGCTGCTGTAAAGTTTAAGGTCATATCCCAGGTAAAGTCTTTGGTTTTTACCGGCATACCTGTTAACGATACTTCCACACCATGGTTACGCACCTCGCCACCGTTAAGGTACTCCAGAATGTAGCCCGATGCATAACTTAAACGCGGGTTGAAAATCTGATTGGTTGCACGGTATTGGTAGTAGCTGATATCGGCACCTAAGCGGCCGTTAAAAAATTGTAACTCGGCACCTAAATCAAACTCTTTATCGCGCTCTGGTTTCAACGCAGGGTTGTTACCGGTTACATCGTAAGCAAAACCACCACCGGTTGTAGCCTGTTGTAATAAGGTTGAAAAGATTTTGTACGGAGCGGCAGGGTCTTTACCAACTTCGGCATAAGATGCCCTGATTTTACCATAGGTTAAAATTTTGTTTTCTTTTAAGCCAGGTAATTCGGTAAAGATAAAGTTAGCGCCTACCGATGGATAGAAATAGGAGTAATCGGCCGTACCGTAAAGTTTTGATGAGCCTTCGCGCCTTGCGGTGGCGTTTAAGGTTAGCATCTCTTTATACACTACACTTGCACGGGCAATGCCCGACATATAACGTACACGTTTTAAATAATCAGATGTACGTTGGGTGGTAGGGGTGGTGTTGTTTACGCTGTTGAAATCCGGCTGGCTGAATTTCTCGCCGTAAAAGCCGTTTACATCATCGCTGTTGCTGATTAACTCGGCACCAACTGCCAGTGATGTACGGAAATCGCCAAAGGTTTTCTTAGCTGTAGCGAATACCGAACCGTTTAGCTGTGTGTTGTTATCGTTATAATTATCGATAATACCACCTGCCGCGATACCTGAAGTGCCGGCAAAACCGCTTAACGGAGAGTTTTGATACGAAGAACTGAACTGGCTAATCATATTATTACCCGCGGTAGTAGCGTAATCTATACCACCTAAGGCACGTACATTTAACCATTTATACGGATCGTAAGACAGATCTACTGTACTTACAACACGGTTGGTTTTATCGCGACTAAAGTTATGATTGATATCCCAAAGCGGGTTATCAAAATCAACAGAACCTTCAGCAGTTACGTTAGTGGTACTTGCCGGTAATATTAAACGGCGACTACCATCAGGGTTTTCGTAATTACGGGCATCATCGGTAGTTGGCCAGGCCAACGCGTTTAAATAAGTACCGGTTGCGCCTTTATTGTTTTTACGGTTATCAACATTGAAATAGTTGAACGAGGCTGTACTGGTAAACTTAGGTGATATTTTAGCACTACCCGAAAGGCGCAGCGAAAGTTTATCATTATAAGCTACCGGTAATACACCGTTGGTATTACGCATAGATGCCGAGATGCGGTAAGTTGCCACATCGTTACCACCTTCGGCAGCAATATTGTGTACTTGGGTATGGCCGGTTTGCACTACATTTTGTAAGTTTTGGTAAGTGGTGGTACCTGCCGGTAAAGCCGGGCCAAATGCACGGCGATCTGTTGAGCTTGGCACACCGTTGCTACCGATACCGAAGGTAGTTTGCACTTCAGGGAAACGGTAAGCAGTAGAAAAGCTGAAAGAGTTATCGTAGGTGATTGCCCCTGCGCCTGTACGGCCCTTACGGGTAGTAATTACGATAGCGCCGCCCGATGCTGATGAACCGTATACGGCCGCCGCATCGGCGCCTTTTAACACGGTTACGCTTTCAATATCATCCGGGTTTAAATCGGCTATACGGTTGGTGAAATCTGCGCTTCGGTTAGCCCCGTTTGATGTTAGCAGGGCCTGATCTACCGGGTCGTTGTTTACGCGCACACCATCAATAACAAACAGCGGGCTGTTGTTACCACCAACAGAGTTGATACCACGTAATACAATTGCCGATGAAGCGCCCGGATTGCCGCTGGTGCTGGTAATAGTAGCACCGGCTACACGCCCGTTAAGAGCGTTCAGGAAGTTTTCGCGCTGGGTGGATTGAATTTCGGAACCTTTAATGGTTTGCACAGCCGATGTCAGATCGCGGCTGGATTGTTTAACGCCGAAACTTACGTTAACTTCTTTCAAAGCGACGGCGCTTTCTTTCAATTGAACATTGATGGCAGAAGCATCGCCAACGGTACGTTCTGTTGATTCCATACCAAGGAAGGTGTAAACAAGCACAGATCCTGAAGCAGCACTGATCTTGTACATACCCGTTGCATCTGTTTGGGTACCGTTAGTTGTACCTTTCACCTTAACTGTTACTCCTGGCAGGGGGAATCCATCCTCGGCCGAGGTGACTTTTCCTGTGATGGCCTTGGTTTGCGCATAGGTTTGCACAATTGAGCAACATAATCCCAGGAAAAAAAAGAGTAAACTTTTTTTCATAAGTGAGTTGTTTGGTTTTAAATATATTTGACTTTGTTTGTTTTTGCTTGCAAACACGCAAAAAATTGCAAATCGTGCAAAAAACCGCATGTGTGTAAAGCAGATAATAAAGATATGTAAATTTAATTTTAAATTTTGCAGTTATTAGTTAATTTTATTTTGTAAGCCTGCAAAAAACCGCAATTTAGAATCCTGATAAATAATCATCCTTCAAATGCTAAAAAAAGAACGCCATTCGCACATTATCCGTCAGGTAAATTTGCATAATAAGGTACTATCGTCCGACCTGGCCATCGAGCTGAATGTGTCTGAAGATACCATTCGACGCGATTTGAATGAGCTGGACGCATCGGGGCAAATAGTGAAGGTGCATGGCGGGGCGTTATCTAAATCGTACCATTACCCGTTTCAATACAACGAGATTTATGCGGCCGATTCAAAAAAGATCATCGCCGCCAAGGCCATTAAATTATTGAAAGAAGGGATGGTTGTACTAACCGGCGGTGGGACTACCATTATTGAAATGGCTACAGCTTTCCCTAAGGATATTGCGCTTACGGTTTTTACTATTAGTCCACCAGTAGCCCTTAAGCTGGCCGATCATCCGCTGATTAAAGTTGTGTTGATTGGCGGCGAGCTATCTAAAGACTCGCAGGTATGTACCGGCAGCCAGGTAGTAAGTTATCTGAACGAAATTAAATTTGATATCTGCTTTTTGGGCACCAATGGGATCTCGGTGGAAGATGGTGTAACCGACTCAGATCTGGAAGTAGTGCAGGTGAAAAAAGCAATGATTAAGGCATCAAAACGCTTAATTATTATGTGCATTGCTGAGAAACTGAACTCGGTACAACGCATGCAGGTTTGCAGCGTACAGCGCATAGACGAGTTGATTACCGACCTTGACCCTGCCAATGTTTCGCTGGAGAGCTATCGCAAACAAAATCTTCATTTGTATTAGATAGCCGTATCGTGTAAAATCTTCCTGATAGGCTTATACGGGTAGCTTAAATTTATATACATTTAAGCCATCACAATGGAAGAGAAAAACAACAAGAAGACCATCTGGGCCTGGTGCATGTTCGATTGGGCCAATCAATCATACAATATGGTAATTACATCTACCATATTCCCCGCTTATTACGTGTATTACACCACTTACCATAACCCAAATAAGGATGTGGTAAGCTTTTTTGGGCATAAGTTTGTGAATACCGTTATTCAGAACTATGTGCTGGGTGCATCATATCTGATCATCGTTTTACTGCTGCCGATATTAACCTCCATAGCCGATTACCGGGGCAACAAGAAACGTTACCTGCAATTCTTCACCTGGATGGGCGCACTGGCCTGTTTAGGCTTGTTTTGGTTTAAGCCGGTAGCTACGGGTATCCCGCCATTAGAACTTCCCCTGATATTTTATGCCCTGGCCTGTATTGGCTACTGCGGCGGCTTTGTTTTTTACAACTCGTATCTACCTCAAATAGCAACCGAAGACCAATTGGACAGCGTGAGCGCCAAAGGTTTTATTTACGGTTACGTAGGCAGTTTAATTATGCAGGTGATTTGCCTGTTGGTGATCCAATACCCCCGCTGGTTTGGCCTGAAAGAAGAGGTTTTGGTAGCGCTACCTGAGCGGATTTCTTTTCTGTTGGTTTTTATCTGGTGGATTGGTTTCTCTATCATTCCATTTAGACTATTGCCCAAAAGCAAACCGGCCTTAAAAAAGCAAAACTATAACGTATTGACCGGTGGATTTAAAGAGATGGTACGTGTTTTTAAAGAAGTGCGGAACATGCCGTTGCTGAAACGTTTTTTATCTTCCTTCTTTTTTTACTCGGTTGGGGTACAAACGGTAATGCTGGTGGCGGCCAATTTCGCATCTAAGGAGTTGCACATGTCCGACGATGTACTGATCGAGATTATCTTAGTTGTGCAGGTAGTAGGGGTAATTGGCGCCTGGTTAACGGCTCTTGCATCGGCCAAGTTTGGCAACGTTAAAACATTAGTGGGGTTAGTAAGCGTTTGGACGCTGCTTTGCTTCTCTTTGTTTTTTATCAGCAATACACCCCAGTTTTTTGCGGCGGCAGTAGTGGTAGGGGCTTGTATGGGCGGTGTGCAGTCTATCTCCCGATCAACTTACTCAAAATATCTGCCGGCGGGTATCCCCGACACGGCTTCGTTTTTTAGCTTTTACGATGTGACTGAAAAGTTTGCAATTGTAGTAGGCTTGTTCACCTTCGGCCTGGTAGAATCGCTAACGCATGAGATGCGCGACTCGGCCCTGGCGCTCGACGTATTTTTTGCCATAGGCTTGGCGCTGATGATTGTATTGCTGATAGCCGAGCGTAAAACAAAAAGCGCCCTTGCGGGCGCTTAGTATTTTATTAAGCCGATTTAAGCGCAAGCTTAGTTTCGGTTTGTGGCATAGGCATGGTGGCCTGTACCTGTTCGTGCTTTTTAATTGCGGTAATCAGCTCGAGCATAATTTTGCGTTCGGCATCGGTACCCATCACTAACTTCCATTCATCAGCGTTTTTAGAGATCCAGCATTGCTGAACATCCGATATAGCCGACGGCAAAGCTATTTTATAAAGTATCTCGCGGTTGTAAGCATATTTCAATGCCTTAGTCTCGATACCTACCCCGTTATAATTAAACTTGATAGGGAATATGGTGTGTTGTGTAGATGTCATGACTATACAACCACGCCCGGTTAAATTTGTTTGAAAAAAAATTACGCAATGGTTAATTCGATTCAATTAATTTATCCGGATGCCGAAAACCGCGCGTAAATTATTTCTTGGTAGTATCAGCCGGAGCCGCTGCTGCAGGTTGTTGCGAAGCAGGAAGATCTTCTACGCTGGTATGATCAGTAGCTAAAGATGCCTTTGGTTTAGCAATACCTGTACCACCCGATCCGCTGTTATCGATAGTAGCGGCGTTACCGTAGCTGCTGGTGTTGGCAAAAGTATCGCGGTATGCGTTAGTTGGTACATAGCGACCGGTGCTATCGGTACCCGGCTTGCTGGCCGAACCTGTACTGCAAGCGCTAAAAGTTGCTGCTGAAAGAATTGCTATAGAAAAAAGGGCGATCTTACTTTTCATTTTTACTGATTTTTGCCAAATCTACAAATTTTCTTGTTTTGGCCTTGCGTCTTTATTAGAACTTTCCAGTGTAATTTAACAATTGTTATTTGCGTACGTTTGTTAACTATGGATCATATCATGTTTTTTATAATTCTGGGCATCTGCATCATCGGGGGCTTCTTTCTTTTTCGCAAAAGCACAGGTATTGTTGTGGACGAAAAGCTGGCCGATACTTTTCAGCAATTACTGCAAAGTAATGTCGAATACTATCAAAAACTAACCGATGAACATAAAGCGCAGTTTGAAAAACGGGTAGAGAGTTTTGTGGAAGAAATCCGCATAGAAGGCATCGGAATTGAAATTACTGACCTTGACCGCATCTTGATCGCATCCAGTGCGGTGATCCCAATTTTCGGTTTCCCGGATTGGAAATATCCTAACCTGACTAACGTGATTCTGTACCCGGATACGTTTAATAACGATTTTGAGTTTGAGGGCGGCAGTCGCAATATTATGGGGATGGTAGGTACCGGGTATATGAACGGACAGATGATCTTATCGCGACAAGCGCTGGTAAAAGGCTTCTCAAAGAATTCGGGCAAGGAAAATACCGGCGTACACGAGTTTGTGCACCTGCTGGATAAAACCGATGGTGCTACTGATGGCGTCCCCGAAAACCTGATGGCGCAGGAATATGTGCTGCCGTGGCTGCAAATGATGCACCGCGAAATGCACCGGATAAAAGAAGGCCATTCGGATATTAACCCCTACGCGCTTACTAACGAAGCGGAATTTTTCGCGGTAGCATCCGAATACTTTTTTGAGAAACCGGAACAACTGCAGGATAAACATCCGGACATTTACGAACAGCTCAGCCGCATTTTTCAACAAGACCCTGCTGCCGAAAGCAGTGAGGCTTAATCCATTGGGTTTTTCCAGTGCATGGTGCCCAGGTAATCGGTCAGGATATAGCATTGCTTTACCGCGCCCGATTTAAGTTTCAAATCGCAGATAATACCTAACTCAGCTGTGGGGTCGATATATCGGCCGTGGTAGTTTTCATCAATAAAGCCTTTGCGCGGTTCTAAATGATAGCTTTCAATTTTAACCACATCGGTTAAACCGAAAAATGGTAAAGTATTATTGGCGCTGGTTAAGGCTGTAATATCGGGCTTTAGTTTTTGCAGTGCGCTCACCTCAATGAACTTAACCAGGTAAGGTGCTTTTATTTCGAGGGTATCACATTCGTACGGGTAGTGAATTGTTTGAGGCGGACAGATACCATTAAAGATATAGCGTTGTTTATTGCACTCCCAATTAGTAAACAGCGCGTTTCCATACTCCGCGCTGATCCCGGCCACGTAACTTACCAGGCTATCTTTTCCGTTAGGTTTCAAATAATCAACCGCCGGCATTTCCCCGCTTACCGAATAAATATTGCGATGGTTCGGCTGGCTGCAGGTATCGGTTTTAGCTAATACTTTATTGTAGGCATCGAAAAGGCTGATGGCACCTTGGGTAAGATCGGGTTTATGGGTGCAGGATGCAATTAAGCCTGATAAAATAAATAGAAAGAAAATATGAAGTTTGGGCGCGCTCATTTTTAGGGATATCAATTGCAATTTTAAGTTTTAGAAAGCAAATCCCGAAATGATAGTAAGAATTTAACTTGTGGTTATTAAGTGGTGAGATTCGGTGCAAGCGCGGTATTTGACGGACCCTGAAAATGGGAGATGATGGGAAAAGGACTGTCAGTCGGAGCGTAGTTGAAGACTGGTGCGGAGAGGCCTGCCCACCACGCTTCGACTATGCTCAGCCTGACACCCCTTTGGAAGCGTTCTTAAACCTTAGTCAATATCGTGCTCACCGCTAAGCGTTTGCGGTAATCCTTGTCAAAATGTACGTAACTGATTTTTCCTTTTTTATCAATAATGTAAGTAGCAGGGACAGGCAACGTATGGTCGGTGTTGCCGTTGTTGGCTTCTAAATCAATACCGTAGCCTTTGTATTGCTTAACCATGGCATCGTCCATCACATAGTCAACTTTGTAATCTTTCATTATTTTGTACCCTTCATCGTGGATTAGCGAGAAAGATGCTTTGGTTTTCGCTACCGTTTTGCCAATGGCTTCGGTAGTTTCGGGCGTTACTGCAATAACGTATACGTTTTTAGCGGTTAGCAGTTGCAGGGAATCCTGTAATTGTTGCAGGTGCTTATTGCAATACGGGCACCACTGACCACGGTAGAACATCAACACCACCGCCTGGTGCTTTTTAAGCAAGGCTTTTAAATCGAGGGTTTTGCCGGTGTTGTCTTTGGCTGTAAAGGTAGGAGCAGCGGTACCTGCGGTAAGTCCGGTTTGAGCGAAGGTTTGCGTCAGTCCTAAGCCGATAATAAATAGAAGCGTAAGTAAGTGCTTTTTCATAAATTGTAAATGGTTTTTGGTGCTTTGTCGCGGGTTGAGATAATTCCTTACGGCGACTTTAAAAAAAGAAAGGCCCCGTTGCCAGGGCCGTTTCTCAAACCAATAAACCTTAATTTATAATATACTAATCCTCTAAAAACTTAACCGGTTCTAAATCCGGTAACTCATTATCGGTGAATAGCCTGGAATGGATCATAAAGCGGAAGCCCGTAGGAATTTCAATTGAGAAACTGGAACCCCGGCCTTTGGTAATATCAACCGTAAGCTGGGTGTGCTGCCAGTATTCAAACTGATCCTTGCTCATCCAAAACTCGCAGTCGTCTATCTCGCCCAGTTGCACATCGCTTCCGCCCAGTTTAAAATCGCCTTTCTCAAAACACATCGGCGACGAGCCATCGCAACACCCGCCGCTCTGGTGAAACATCAGGTCGCCGAAGCGCAGCTTTAACTCAGCAATTAAGCCGGATGCCTCGGATGTTACTAAAACTCTTTTGATCATAATTGCTTAATCTACAACTTGTCATTTCGACCAACGGGAGAAATCTTATACGTGCGATATGCGTCGTTGCAAATCACATTTTACAAGATTTCTCCTGTCGTCGAAATGACAAATTTGTTAAATGACAAAAATCTTCCGCTACTAAAAGAAACCCAGCTTACTCTTACTATAAGAGATTAGCATGTTTTTAGTTTGGCGGTAATGGCCTAACATCATTTTATGATTTTCGCGACCGAAGCCTGATTTTTTGTACCCACCGAATGGGGCGTGGGCAGGGTAAGCGTGGTAGTTGTTCACCCAAACGCGACCAGCCTGTATAGCACGGGGCACCTGGTAAACTTCATGCGCATCGCGGGTCCAAACGCCGGCACCCAAGCCGTATAAAGTATCGTTGGCAATTGCAATGGCTTCTTCGGTAGTTTTAAAGGTAGTTACGCATACCACCGGACCAAAAATTTCTTCCTGGAAGATACGCATTTTGTTGTGGCCTTTAAAAATAGTGGGTTGGATGTAGAACCCGCCTTCCAAGTCGCCGTCCAGTTTTTTAACATCGCCACCGCATAAAACTTCGGCGCCTTCTTCTTTACCAATTTTCAGGTACGATTGAATTTTCTGATACTGATCGTTAGATGCCTGTGCGCCCATCATGGTGCTACCATCCAACGGATCGCCCATCACAATGGCGTTAGTGCGCTCAACTACGCGTTTGATAAATTTATCATAGATATTCTCGTGTACTAACATTCGGGATGGGCAGGTACAAACTTCGCCCTGGTTCAGCGCGAACATTACCGCGCCTTCAACCGCTTTGTCGAAAAACTCATCATCGGCATCGCCAACAGATTCAAAAAAGATGTTGGGCGACTTACCGCCTAACTCCATAGTAACCGGAATCAGGTTTTCTGATGCGTACTGCATAATTAAACGGCCGGTAGTGGTTTCTCCGGTGAAAGATACCTTGGCAATGCGCGGCGATGAGGCCAGCGGCTTGCCCGCTTCAGGACCGAAACCGGTAACGATATTCAGTACACCTGCCGGTAAAATATCGCCGATCAGTTCCATCAGTATCATAATAGATGTAGGGGTTTGCTCGGCAGGTTTTACCACGCAGCAATTACCGGCTGCCAGGGCTGGGGCAATTTTCCAGGTGGCCATCAGTAATGGAAAGTTCCATGGGATGATTTGACCTACTACGCCAAGCGGTTCGCTCAGTACAATGGAAACGGTGTTCTCATCATGTTCTGATATGCCACCCTCTTCGGCACGGATCACACCGGCAAAGTAACGGAAGTGGTCGATCACCAGGGGTAGATCTGCCGCGCGGCATTCGCGGATGGCTTTACCATTGTCAATAGTTTCTACAATGGCCAGGTATTCTAAATTAGCTTCGATGGTATCGGCTATTTTGTTTAATAAACCGGCGCGGTAAGCAGCTGATGTTTTTCCCCAGCTATCAAAAGCGGCATGCGCGGCATCTAAAGCCAGTTCCACATCCTCTTTACCCGATCGGGCTGCTTGGGTAAATACCTTACCATCTACCGGCGATGAGTTATCAAAATATTCGCCTTTAACTGGGGGCACAAATTTACCGCCGATGTAATTGTCGTATTTTTCTTTAAATACAGGTTTTTGTAGGGCACTCATTTTATTTAAGTTTTTTTGTTTTGAATTGGTAGAACTAAGGTAGCGGGGGGCGCTACTGCTCATTTGCACAATGATATCAATTGATAGCACGATGATGTCATTTTTCGCGATCGTTTGCTAATGCTGATTATGATGCCGAACTTGTTCTATTATTAACTGCCAATTATGAACAAGAATCTGGTATCACCGCTTGCTCTTTCGCACGAAAGGGAGGTAACTACTTTGGTTGAAAACAGGAAAGCCTACACGCTAAACCATTGCGAGCTGAACGTTTTTGAGACCTACGAGCGTAGCGAATTAGTGCCCCTTACCTTTAGCGATTTGGTAATTACCAGCATGCTACGCGGTAAAAAGGTGATGCACTTGTTTGATAAGCCCGGCTTTGATTATCTGCCCGGCGAAACAGTGATTGTGCCGCCCAACATCACCATGAAGATTGATTTTCCCGAAGCTACCACGCACCAGCCATCGCAGTGTACGGCTTTGGCTATTAACCAGCAGGAGATTGGCGATACCATTAACTTTTTAAACGAACACTACCCGCGCGAAGGTGCCGGCGCCTGGGCTTTAAACTACAACCAGTTCCACTTTTTTAATAACTACGAACTTGCACAACTCATCAACAAACTAATCCGAATCAGCACCGGGAACGATTTGACTAAAGATATACTGGCTAATCTGACGCTGAAAGAATTACTGATCCGCATTATGCAGATGCAGAATTTTAACGAAGTTAAAGCGGATTTGCACCAGGCGGCCAACAGTAACCGCTTTGCCTACGTGTTAGAATACATCAACGTGCACCTGACCGAAAAACTGAATATAGATGCCCTTTGCCAGATGGCGTATATGAGCAAAGCCAGCTTTTTCCGTTCCTTTAAAAACGAACTGGGCATCTCGCCGATTGATTACATCATTAAAGAACGCATCCTGTTTGCCAAGGAAATGATGACCAACCCGTATAACAGCATCTCCGAAGCCTGCTTTAAAGCCGGTTTTAATAACCTCAACTACTTTAGCCGCGCCTTTAAAAAATTAGAGGGCATTACACCGAGTCAGTACAGGGCAAAGATTAATTATCAGCATAACTGATCAGTCTCCGCAGGGACACAAAGGCGTAAAAAGTCGCGCTTCCCCTCTTGATAGGGGTCAGGGGTGTTTCCTTTCTGCGATTTGCTTGATTAACGGAGGTACCCTATGAAAGTTTCTGCTTGTCGTTGGTTCAGTGCGTCCCCTCTCAAGAGGGGAAACTCCTGCCTTTCAGTATCCTCCACCTATAAACCTTCTAACTCTCCCCAAACTATTTTCAAAAAAATCAACCTGTCTATTGTTTCGTACGAAAATATTCCTACCTTTGATTTGTGAACAATATGGAAGATCAAAACAAAAGGGTAGAGCCCACCAAATCCGAACTGGAAATACTGCAGGTACTTTGGGATAAAGGCCCGTCGACGGTGCGCACCGTTAACGATGAATTGCTGAAAGCCAAGGATGTGAATTATACCACTACCCTAAAGCTGATGCAGATTATGGCCGATAAGGGCATCCTTAACAGTGATAAAAGCCAAATGAAACACGTTTACCACGTTGCCGAAGCTGAAGAAAAAACCAAAGATCACTTGCTGGATAAATTTATCGATTCGGTATACCAGGGATCGGCCGGGAAGCTGGTGATGCAGTTACTGGGTAACAAAAAGGCATCGAAAGAAGACCTGGACAGCATTAGGGAAATGCTGAACCAGCTGGATAAGAAATAAAATTTCAAACCACAAAAAACATTAAGGTTATGTCAATCAACACCGTCACTTCTGCCGTGAGCGATCAACTGATCGCCGCGCTGTGCAATACTTTAGTTTACTCGCTTTTACAGGGCGTTTTACTGGCAGCCATTGCCGGGCTTATTGTTGTTTGCACCCGCAAAGCAAGTGCCGCCACACGCTATAATATGCTGGTAGCCACGTTAGCCCTTTTTACAGTAGGAGCGGTGGTAACCTTTGCCCTGCAGTTTGATTATGCCGCAAAGCAGGCGCCCGTAGTAACTGTGCAACACAATGCGGTTGCAAATGTGGTGTTGGACCAAGTGGGTAGCCAAACTGCTACCCCAGTAACCGAGATTAGCCTGATGGGTAAAGTGGCCGGCTTTTTAAATACTTATCATAACAGTATTGTGCTGGTATGGTTCCTTATTATCTGCGCACGGTGCATCCAACTGGCTACTGGTTTGCAGGGCATCTATCGCCTAAAGCGGACTAAAGTTTATGAGCCGGATGCTGAATGGATGATTTGGGTACAAACCATAGCCGGTAAGTTAAACATCAAACAAAAAGTGACGCTGTTAGAATCGGGCATAGCTAAAGTACCTATGGTGATTGGGCATTTGAAGCCGGTGATTTTAATCCCGGTTGGATTGTTGACTGCCCTGAGCACCGCCGAAGTAGAAGCCGTTTTAATGCACGAACTGGCCCACATCCATCGCCGCGATTATTTGGTGAACCTGCTGCAAAACATGGTGGAGATCGTGTTCTTCTTTAATCCTGCCGTGCTTTGGATCTCACAGCTGATTAAAACCGAGCGGGAGCATTGCTGCGATGATATGGCTCTGGCGCAAAACACCAGCCGTTCCGAATATATCCGTGCCCTGGTAAGCTGCGAGGAGTACCAAACTGCGCCGGCCTATGCTATGGCCTTCCCGGGACAAAAGAATCACCTGGTAGACCGGGTAAAACGCCTGGTGACTAACCGTAACCACAGTTTGGATGTGTTTGAAAAAACCTTGCTGACCATCTGCCTGGTAATCTCGGGCCTGTGCTTATCTGCCTACGCTGAAAAGGATACCATTAAACGGGCGACTCACGCCGTGGTAGCGGCTATCAAACATCCCAAACCAAAAGCTAAATATGAACAGGTTGATGATCAAACATCGCGTTTAGATAACCAAATAACCGAGGCAGACAGCACCGTAGCTGCATTAGATAACGCCGAAACAGGTGTGCCACCAACGGTAGATGAAGTGGCAGATACGACCAGAAAAGTTGTTCAACAAAACCAAAATGTTAATGTGGATTACCGTATCGATTCAGCAAAAAACAGCAGGCTTCATAAGCTTAATGGATCGCTGGGGAAATTAGGGCCGGTTACTAACCAAGATATCAGTCGCCGTATAGATTCTATCAACAACCAGGTAAAGGTTAATATGAATCAAACCAGTAGGGTGCAGTTACGTGGGCAAATGCGTATCGATTCCATTAACAAGCAATTGAAGATAAATTATAATCAATCGCTGTTAAAGCGACAGGCCTATGTAGATTCGGCAAAGCAATATAGGACGCAGGCTAAAATGTATGCTGCCAACCCTATTAATATTAAGCCTAAGATAAATGTTAACCCTAAAATTGCTTACCAGGCCGATACTAATAAATATCAAAGCAAAACAAAGTACAAGGTTAAAGCTGATCAATACACCGAAGACAGGGAGAAGGCCATTGACGAGATGATAAAAGACGGTTTGATAAAAACTAAAGACAACTTGTCGTTCAAGCTAAGTACAAAAGATTTTATCATCAACGGGCAAACACAGTCCGACGCGGTTTATCAAAAATATAAAGCCAAATACGTAAAAACTACCGGCCACGGCGAATGGACCTGGATGTATAACTACGAAGTTGGCAAAGGGGATAACGGCAAAGCCCGCGAAACCAATACCATTATAGACAATACGTCAAATTAATTACCCTGTTTATCAATCCATATTTAATTCACCCAAACCGTGAACCGGGGCTTGCTACGTCCTGAAATTCCAACAACATCACATTTAAAAACTAACAAATCAACCTATCAATCATGAAGATAAAAATAACGGCCTTTTTAGCCGTATGGATAAGTATTGCCTCAACTTTGGCTTTCGGGCAGTCGGGACTGAAAATAACCGGGAAGGTAACCGGTGCCGATAACAAAGGATTGGACGGAGCAACAGTTTACCTATCAAAAGCCACGGATTCTGTTTTAGTAAAAACAGCTTTAGCTAACGCCGATGGGGGCTTTGAGTTACCCGGACTTAAGCAAGGTGAATATAAGTTAAGCGTAAACATGATTGGTTACGCCCGCTATAAAAGCGCTGTAATTGGTTTGACTAAAGATTTTGCCTTGCCGGCGATAATTTTACAGCAAAGCGGAACAGCCCTGAAAGAAGTTAAAGTAAGTTCGGCAAAGCCGTTTATAGAACACCAGATAGACCGTACCATTGTAAATGTAGATGCGCTGATAGCCAATGCAGGTTCAAACGCTATTGAAGTGCTGGAACGTGCGCCGGGTGTGATGGTCGATCAGAATGGTGGTATCAGTCTGAATGGTAAAAGTGTGAAGATCTTTATCGATGATAAACCCACTTACTTATCAGGCGTCGAACTGGAGAGTTACCTGCGCTCGCTCAACTCATCAACTATGGATCAGTTAGAGATTATGACCAACCCACCTGCCAAGTACGATGCAGCCGGGCAAGGCGGTGTAATTAATATTCGCACCAAAAGGAGCAAAGTGGTGGGCTTTAACGGCAGCCTGAACGCAGCCTTCTCGCAGGGTAATTATAGCCGGACCAATAACAGCTTTAACTTTAATTATCGCCAAAACAAATTAAATGTAACGGGGAGCTTAGGTTATAACACAGGTAACGGCTATACCAATTTAGATATCAACCGGATTTTTAATAATAATGCGGGGGATGTTACCTCCATGTTTTTGCAAAAAGATTTTATCCGCCGGTGGGCCAACAGCCCAAGTGCCAGGCTGGGGGTGGATTATTACGTATCTGATAAAACCACTATCGGCGTTGGTTTGACAGGATCGCTCAGTACTCAGCACCGGCCAACTATTAATACCAGCAGCTTTTTAAATCCGCAGGGTAAGCTGGATAGCACCATTATTGCCAACAATGCCGATGATCAGGATTTTGATAATGCAGGCGTTAACTTAAACTATCGCCACGAGTACGCTAAAAAAGGCCAGGAATTGACCGTCGATTTGGATTACCTGACTTACTACAGTAATAATGTACAATCGTTCGGCAATACCAGTTACCTGCCCGGCGGAACGATTGTGAACAAAGACCTGCTAACGGGAACGCTACCCGCCCACATTGATATCTACACTGCTAAAACAGATTACACGCATCCCTTTAAAAATGGAATTAAGCTATCAACAGGGTTAAAAACGGCCTATACCAATACCGATAATATGGCCAACTATTTTTACACCCAAGGCGGCATAACACAACCCGACTACGGCAAAACCAATCATTTCCTTTACAGGGAAAATATCAATGCAGCCTATATCAACCTGAATAAAGATTACAAGCGATTTTCAATTCAGGCGGGTTTGCGATTGGAGAACACCCTGTCAAACGGTCACCAGTTGGGCAACGCACAAAAGCGCGATTCATCTTTCAGTAATAATTACAACAGTTTGTTCCCAACTCTGTACCTGCAATATAAACTGGATAGCGCAGGTAAACAAAGTATCGGACTAAATTACGGCAGGCGGGTTGACAGACCTTATTTTCAGGATCTGAACCCTTTTCAATCACCCTTAGATAAGTTTACGTACTATGTGGGCAATCCATTTTTAAAAGCCGCCTTTACCGACAATATCGAGCTGAGCTACAACTATAAAAACATCAACACCACGTTAAGCTACAGCCAAACACACGACGATTTTAACGAGACTATTGAAATTGTAAACGGTATTTATTACAGTCGTCCGGGTAATTTGGGCAAGGTGCAGGTGTTGACTTTTGCAACCGATGCTACTTTCGATCCTACTAAATGGTTTAACATTAACCTATCCGGCAGGGTGCAGAATATCCATACTACAAGCCAGTTTTACACCGGTCCTTTAGATACCCGCGGCACCTATGCTTTTGGCCGGTACAATCTAACCTTTAAGCCAGGTAAAGACTGGACCATACAAACCAGCGGCGGCTACCAGGGGGCGGTGACTAATGCGCAATTTGTAACCAACAGCAAACACCGTTTTGATGCTGCCGTTGCCAAAAAGGTCTCGGATGTATTGACCGCCAAATTAGCTATGAGCGATCTGTTTTACACCTGGGATAACGGCGGCGTAATTAATAACCTGGCCAACACCAAAGCCAATTACCACAGTACCGGCGAATCGCGCTTTGCAACGCTATCGGTAACCTACCGCTTCGGTAAAGCCATATCCGGCCAACGCAAGCACGATGCCAATGGAGCGGATAGCGAGCAGAATAGGGTGAAGAATTAGCACCCTATCCCCTAAGGGGGAATAAAATTTTAAACTTAGCTTGCGCTCGTTTGTAACGAGTGTTTAAATTGGGCTTGCGTCTGCGACGCTTCTGCGCGATACAATCGCTTAACCAGTTTAAGCACTCGTTAAAAACGAGCGCAAGTTTTGTGTACTTTGTGGTTAAATCATCAGTCCAACGTCCCGAACTTACCCGAGTTAAACTCTTCGAAAGCTTCCTGCAACTCGCGGTTGGTGTTCATTACAAAGGGGCCGTATTGGGCAATTGGCTCGTTAATCGGTTCGCCGCTAAGTAATAGCAGTACGCTTTTTTCGGTAGCAGTGATGTTGATCTCTTCGCCATCGTTTTTAAATAGCACCAGGCTGTGTAAGCCGGCTGCTTCGCCGTTTACTTCGATGTTGCCTTCAACTACCAATATCACGGTATTGTGCAATGCCGGGATTTTAGTACTCAGCTCACCACCCTTGTTCAATTTAATATCGAACATATTCACCGGGGTGAAAGTACTGGCCGGGCCTTGGTTATCTCCAAACGATCCCGCGATAACGTTTACCACCCCTGCATTATCCGGTAAGGTAACTTTAGCCATTTCGTCAGATGTTATGGCCTGATACTTTGGTGCGGTTAATTTATCTTTTGCAGGCAGGTTCACCCAAAGCTGTACCATTTCAAATGGTCCGCCGCGTTTGCTAAATTCCTGTTCGTGGTATTCTTTGTGCAATACACCTGCACCGGCGGTCATCCATTGCACATCGCCGGGGTTGATGATGCCGCTATTTCCGCTGCTATCGTGATGGGCAACGCTGCCTTTGTAGGCGATGGTCACCGTTTCGAAACCTTTATGCGGGTGCACATCCACGCCACGAATATGGTTCGATGCGCCAAAATCGTACTCGGCGTTAAAGTCCATCATTAAAAACGGACTAACCCTTTGCTGACTAATGCCACCGCTCGGAAAATAGTTAAACACCCTGAAACCATCACCCACCATACCCGGACGGGCAGGACGGTTATATATACGCTCAATTGCTTTTTTCATGTTGATTTTCTCACTGATAATTGATTAATCAAAGATACAGCGGCAACAAGGGCAATAAGATTGATGTAGGTCAATTAGTGTGGACTGCTCAATTCCCAATGATTGCCTTCCGGATCACTAATGAAACCGGCATAACCGCCCCAAAAGGTTTTGGCGGGCGCTTTTTTAATCGCGGCGCCTTTCGCGGTTAAGTCGGCAAAGGCCGCATCCAACTCAGCCCGGGTATCAAAGTTGATGGTGAAGTAGTAACTTTTATTCCCGGTTGCAGGTGTAGTGCCGGTATAGCTGGTAAACAAGTCTTCGGTGCAAAGGCTAAGCAAGGTGTTTTCCAGTTTCAGGATCACTATTTTGGGATTTTCCATCACGATATCCCATCCAAACACTTCGGTATAAAACTGCTTGAGCAATGGGAGATCATTGGCCGCTATGGTGATGGATGATAATTGGGGTTTCATTTTATCATGAAAAATTAGATTGGAGATTTAACCACAGAGAACACAGAGATTTGCATACTGATGAACCACAGAGGACACAAAGCTTTTATTACGTATGATTAGCTCTGTGTTCTCTGTGGATTCTTTCTCCGTGTTCTCTGTGGTTAATTCGCCAAAATGGTCGGAGCGCCTACGCGTTATCCTTACTTTTATTAGCCAGATCAAACGGCAGTTTACGATACCGCTTACCCGTAGCCTTAAAAATAGCATTAGCCACAGCCGGTGCAATCGGCGGCAAGCCGGGTTCGCCTAAGCCGGTTGGGGCGTCTTCGGTTTTTACAAACTGTACTACCACATCAATCGGCGCATCCTGCATGTGCAGAAATTTATAGGTATTGAAATTCTTCTGTACCGCTGCGCCCTTTTCAAAAGTAATTTTACTAAACAACGCATGACTTAAACCATCCACAATGGCGCCCTGTACCTGGTTTTCGGCGCCGCTCAGGTTTACCACCCTGCCGCAGTTTACAGCACAATATACTTTACTTACGCGCGGTGTACCGTTTACTACCGTCACCTCGGCAACCTGGGCTACGTAAGTGCTGAACGAGTAATATGCGGCAAATCCCTGGAAGACATTTTTCTGCGGATCTTTACCCCATTTGCTCATCTCTACCACCAGATCAATCACACTTTTAAACTTATCTATATCGTAACCGGTTTGGCCAACGGGTTTGGTTTTAGCAAGATTCAGTAATTCCAGTCGCAAGGCAACCGGGTCTTTTTTCATCTCTAAGGCAATCTCATCTAAAAAGCTTTCATCGCCGAAGGCGGCGGCGTTGGCTGTCGGCCCGCGCCACGGACCGGTTGGGATATTCGATTTCAGATTCTGCATATCCAGCCGGAAATTAGGGATAGCTGCCGCCGGGAAACCACGCCCCATTAGCGCACCACCCGATGATAATACGACTGAATTAGCATGCCAGCCCAGCAACTGATTATCTGCGCTGATCACAGCTTTATATTTCGTCATACTGGCCGGGCGGTAAAAATCGCCCTGAATATCATCCTCACGCGTCCACATTAGTTGTACCGGCGCTTTGGCTGCTGCCGATATTAAAGCTGCTTCCACACCGTTATCCGGATGTAGTTTCCGGCCGAAACCACCGCCCTGGCGCGGCATCCCAATACTTACATTTTCGGGGGCAATATTTAAGGCTTTAGCTACCGCATTACGCATAGATAATGGCACCTGAGTTGGTCCGTATAGCTCGGCTTTGCCATCCTTTACATCGGCAAAAAAGTTAATCGGCTCCATGTTAGCATGCGACAGGTTGGGCACCGAATATGTAGCTTCCAAAACCTTACCGCCAGATGCAAACGCGGTATCTACATCGCCATCGTTACGAGCAGGCGCGGCGGTCGGGGTGTTTACCATCGTTGTAAAAGTGTTTTCATGGTCGGCGCTGTTCTCTAACAGTGCTGAATCTTCCCAAACCACCTTTAATACGTCGCGGCCTTTTTTAGCCGCCCAGGTTGATGTAGCCAGTACGGCCACTACGCCATTGGCAGCCACAACGTTTTTAACTCCGGCTACCTTGCGGGTCTCGGTATCATCAAACGATTTGTAAACTTTTCCAAACGCAGGCGGGCGCGATACCAAGGCAAACAGCATCCCTGGCCGGCGGGTGTCGATACCATATAAAGGTTTCCCGGTGATGATTTTTTGGTTATCAATATTATGCACCCGTGTGCCGATGATCTTAAAATCTTTCGGGTCTTTCAGTTTTACGTCGGTTGGTACGGGCAGGGTAGCTGCCTTGGTCACCAATTCGCCGTAGCCGGCTTTTTTACCGGTAGGTTTATGAATTACAAAGCCATCATCGGCATAACAATCTTCTTCTTTAACGCCCCATTGCTGGGCTGCTGCGGTAATCAGCATCATGCGGGCAGTCGCCCCTGCATTGCGGATAGGCGCGAATCGGCCGCGAATAGCCCCACTGCCGCCTGCCGTTTGCGATCCGTATTTGGGATCTAACGATGCCATTTCTACATAAACGCTATCCCATTTCACGTTCAGCTCTTCGGCCAAAATCATGGGGAGCGATGTTTTAATGCCCTGCCCAATTTCGGGGTTCGGGGCCATCAGGGTTACCAGTCCGGCGGTGTTGATGGTGATATACGCGTTGGGCGCAAAAATGGTATCTAAAACACCGGCTTCGGCGGTATTGAATAGATCGAAGCCCAATACCAGCGCACTTGCGGAGGCAATGGAGGTAACTTTTAAAAAGCTACGGCGTGATACTGTTTCCATTATTTTTTTACTCCTCCACGTTTAGCTGCTGCCAGATGAATTGCTTTGCGGATGCGGGTATGCGTACCACAACGGCATATATTGGTCATGTTTGCGTCTATATCGGCATCGGTAGGGTTGGGGATCCGTTTTAATAAAGCAGCAGCCGCCATAATTTGGCCCGCCTGGCAATAACCGCATTGCGCCACATCAACCTCCGACCACGCCGCCTGCACCGGATGATCGCCGTCTTTACTCAATCCTTCAATGGTAGTCACTTTGGTGGTGCCAACTGCATTAACCGGGAACGAGCAGGAACGTACCGCCGTGCCATCTAAATGGACCGTACAGGCACCGCAAGCTGCAACACCGCAGCCAAATTTGGTGCCCACAAGGTTTAAATGATCGCGCAGCACCCACAGCAGCGGGGTGTCTGCATCGGCATCAACCGTTACCGGTTTACTGTTGACTGATAAATGATAGGTAGCCATAATTGGGAATTGTTTAAACCAAATTTAAGATAAAGATTCGTAAATCCTAATAGCGGCAGCGTGTAACATAATCAACATCAGATGAATGGTTTGGATGCCGCGAATTTGAAAAGCAAATGCAGTGCTTATCAGTTCCGGCAATCCCGCTTTCCGTTCCAAAGCCTCATTTGCCCATGCGCTATACCATCGCACATTCGGGTTTTTCACTGCAATCGGGTTTAGGGGGTAAGGTTGGTGCTACTATTTGAGGTATACATTAACAAGAAGCATTGCCTTCCGGGGCTTGGGAATCGCTTTAGGTTTCAGGACCCCGTAGGGGTTAAAGCTTTGTAGATAAATAGTAAAAGTCAAGCAACGCCGTCAGGTGTTGAACTTAATGCGTTGAGCAACCTTACAAACTGAATTCAACACCTAACGGCGTTGTCCGCCTGTGTAATATCTTTCTACAAAGCTTTAACCTCTACGAGGTCCCTTTATTATTTATACTATGTGAATAGAACACACGAATTGATTGTACATTCCCAAAATCTTACCCATCCCAATTATATGCCCCGGAGGGGCTACCTGTTTGTAGCCAGATGACCAACCCTCGAAATTGCGCCGGAGGTGCTACCCTTGTGCGAAATTGGCCCATTATCAAGACCCAATTTCTCCCCAACATAAAAAACTAAAGAAATAGTTTGTAAATATCAAAAACAACTCTACATTTGTAGAGTAAACTCTAATATTGTAGAATATGCAACAGCTCACCAAATCCGAAGAACAACTGATGGAGATCATCTGGAAGCACGAAAAGGTTTTTATGAAAGACCTGATCGACAGCTATCCAGATCCGAAACCGGCAGGTACCACCATTGCCACTTTACTAAAACGCATGCAGGATAAAGGCTTTGTAGGGTACGAAACCCTGGGCAACTCGCGGCAGTATTATCCGCTGGTGAAAAAGTCGGCTTATTTCTCTAAAGAGGTGGGCGGCATAATCAAAAACTACTTCGATAACTCGGCTTTGCAGTTTGCTTCATTCTTCACATCAAGCAATAATATCACCCCTGATGAACTGGAAGACCTGAAAAAGATCATCGACCAAGAAATAGAAAGGAGAAAAAAATGATGATGTACCTAATCAACTTCGTTTTATGCTCGGGACTATTACTAATAGTTTACCGCCTGTTTTTACAGAACGAACGCATGTACCGTTTCAGCCGGTTTTACCTGTTGTTTAGTTTGGTGTTTTCGCTGGCGGTTCCTTTTATTACGATATCCACCAAAACAGAAGCTATACCCGTAGTTTATCAGCAGGTAGTATATCAGGCCTTTGATAATGGCACCGATCAGCACATCATCGCGCCTGCAAATGTGCAAGCACCTAAATTTGAAATTGGCAACTACCTGCCGGCGATTTTAACGGGACTTTACGGACTGGTCGCTTTAATATTGTTAGTAAGATTTGTTATTAACCTTTACCGCATCCGCAAGGAAATAGCTGAAAGCGAACAGATAAATCATCAGCATACGCGCCTGATCTTAACCTCGGCAGACGTTACCCCGCACAGCTTTTTAAACTACGTGTTTATTAACCGGAACGATTACCGCGATGGCGCAGTTGAACCGGAGATTATTTGTCACGAGCAAACCCACGTAAAGCAGTGGCATTCGCTTGATGTGATATTGGTAGAATTGTTTCAAGCCTTATGCTGGTTTAATCCCTTTATTCCATTCTATCGTAAAGCCATCAAACTTAATCACGAATTTTTAGCTGATGAGGCGGTGATTGAGAGTTATGCAGATACACCAGCCTACCAATACCTGCTGCTGGCTAAAGCAAGTCAGGCGCGCAGCGTACAATTAGCCAGCCAATTTAATTACCTAACCACTAAAAAACGTTTAATTATGATGACTAAAACCACATCTGCAAAAATGGCCTGGGGAAAGAAACTTGCCCTGTTGCCAGTATTAGCTGTAACCTTATTCTTTTTCAGTAACAAAACATTGGCCCAGCAAAAAAGTAAGCTTGAAGAGGTCCGGATTGATGAGCCTGTAAAAGAAGTACGAAAAGATAAATCGAAAGTTGAAGAAGTACGGATTGACGAACCTTTACAGGAGATCAGGATTGACGAGCCTGTACCTAACCCAAAAGAACTTGTGAAAGCTTACAATGCCATTTTAAATAAATATAATTACCCGACAGGAGTCGCTACTTTAAAGGCGGGAAAATTTGCACCTGTTGAACGGAAGCTTTTTGACGTGCCGCAGTTCTCTGCCGCTGATAAGGCTAAGTTGATCTCTCTTTATAATCTGATGAGCCAAAAACAGCGCGACGAACAAATTTTAGGGTTCATTAAGAATTCACCGCCGTTTGCTAAAGTTACTCCGACCGAACAGCAATATAATAACTTTAAAAACCCAAAAGAATACGGCGTTTGGATAGATGGTAAAAAAGTAAGCAACAAAACGCTCGACGAATACAAAGCATCAGATTTTGACCATTTTTTTGTGAGCAGGTTAAGTGCCAATGCCATACATCACAACGAATATAACAACCAGTTAGATTTGATGACCAAAGCCTACTATGCTGACTATTACCAAAAGGAAAAAGCAAAAGAAAATGAATACCATCCTATGGTACATATCACCAAAGAATTAGCCGCAAAATATAAAATAGACCAGGTAAGATTTCCAACCCCTAAAGTAGATCAGGTGAAATTTCCCAAACCTAAGGCGGATACGGTAGTAGAGGTGAAGTAAATGTAATTGTAAACATTTCTTTTCAAAGCGGGCATCTGAATAAGTTGCCCGTTTTTATTAGTTGACTACGGAGGTAACTTCTACTAAAAAGTTTTGATGGTGGAAATAAAAGCCCAGGTTACGGCGGATAAGTTCAGGCTCTTTTTCCAGATGGATGCCGCCGGCTTTTAGTTTTGCATGTACTGCCCTTACTTCGGCTTCGGTATCCAGCACAAAGCCGATATGGAAAGCATCGGGATAGCTGTGATTGCCTTTCTGATTCATACGCTCGCTCATCAGTACCAGCGTGAAGCCATCCGCCCCGCTTAAAATGGCGAGGGTATCGTTAGGTTTGGTTCCGTTCGGGATGAAATCAAAATAGGTTTCAAAAAATTGTTGAGCTTGCTGTACATCGGGCACGCTCAGGTTAATGTGGTTAAGTTTAAGCATAGCAATTAATATTTACCCGTCGGGAATGACTGGCGAAAAGCCACCAATACCTTTAAAAACACTTCTCTATCTACACCCACAACTGCCGGATGGTCGGGCTTAACAGGCTTACCGTTTTTGTAACGCATGGGGAACAGCGCAATGAAATCGCGAATGCTGATCTCATACCTCAACCATGGGTCGGCCCGGTGAATCTCTTCCAGTCTCATTTCAAAAAGGGATACAGCTAAGGGGTCGATGTTCATGGTGGTCAAAAGTATAAAAAGCGAGGGGTTATTTCAATTGGGGTGATTGATTTTGGTTAACAGAAGTGAGATGATCTTAGCATTGAATCGTTGGGTTTAAATAATAATTGTTATTTTTGAGATACAAAGGAGAAATCTAACAGAAAGCAGATGACAGTTGCAAACAAAAATATCATTGATACCTACTCGGGATTGTTTGAGGGACTGGATGCGTTCACTAAGTTGGAATTGATTGAACGTTTGTCTAAATCTTTAAAAAAAGAGACAAACTCAAAAGAAAGCGCATTCTTTAAATCATACGGTGCCCTGCCTGATTTCAAAGTAACTAAATAGTACTAATTCCAGATCATATCACCCCGCCCATCATCAAACAATTGTAAAAACCGTTCCCCGGTTATCAACCGTGGTTTTATATGACAAGCCCATGATGCACCGCAAATGTCACGTTATAAATTTGCCGCTGCATTTACTCAATAAAACATACTATGGAATACAGACAATTAGGAGCATCGGGCTTAAAGGTGCCGGTATTAAGTTTCGGTACGGCTACTTTTGGCGGCGGGAACGAGTTTTTTAAAGCCTGGGGCGATACCCAACTCGACGAGGCTAAAAAACTGGTAAACCTATGCCTGGACGCGGGCGTAAATATGTTCGACACCGCGGATGTTTACTCGCGCGGCATCTCTGAAGAAATTTTAGGTCAGGCGCTGGAAGGTTTGCGCAATCGGGTACTGATCTCTACCAAAGCTACATTCACCATGGGCGATGATGCTAACGATTACGGTTCATCGCGCTACCACCTGATTAAATCTGCCGAGGCAAGTTTAAAACGACTGAAAACAGATCATATTGATATTTACCACATGCACGGTTTTGACGGCAACACCCCGGTTGAAGAAACCCTGCGCGCGCTGGATGATCTGGTGACCAGTGGCAAGGTGCGTTACATTGCCTGCTCAAACTTTTCGGGCTGGCATTTAATGAAGTCGTTATCGGTATCAGAACGTTATGGTTGGTCGCGCTATGTAGCGCATCAGGCTTATTATTCACTGTTAGACAGGGAATTTGAATGGGAATTGATGCCGGTAGGGATCGATCAAAAGGTAAGCACTATTGTTTGGAGTCCCTTATCATCCGGAAGGTTAAGTGGCAAATTCAGAAGGGGAACCGATGTCCCGGCTGATTCGCGCATGAGCCAGGGTGGTTCGCACGGCCCGGCAACTGATTTTGAAAGACTTTATACCATTATGGATGCCTTGGATGAGGTAGCCGAAGAAACCGGTAAATCAGTCGCGCAGGTATCGTTAAACTGGCTGTTACAGCGCCCAACGGTGGCTAACATTGTAATTGGCGCCCGTAACGAGGAGCAGCTAAAACAAAACCTCGACGCGGTAGGATGGAACCTGACTACAGAGCAGGTAAATAAACTGGATACTGCCAGCGATCGCGACCCAATCTATCCATACTGGCACCAACGCCAAAACCCGAAATTAAATCCGGGTCCTAAGTTTTATTAATAGCTACAAAGATGGCGCGATGGGAAAACCTTCGCGCCATCTTTGTAAAATATCTGTGGACTAAGCGGTTAAATTGCGCTAATGATTACTTTAGTACCATAAGCCGTAACCAATGACCAAGTTATTTACAAGTATTTGCCTGTTAGCCATGCTAACGGTGTTCACCGCCCATGCCGGTATCGTCAGGATTGAGATTACCAGTAGCGGCTCGGCTTTTAATGGCAAAACGTTTGGCAACATTGGCGGATATATCGTTTTAAAAGGCAAGGCCTACGGCGAGGTTGATCCCAATAAACGGCAGAACGCTATTATTACCGATATTCAGTTAGCGCCACGCAACGCCCGCGGAATGGTAGAGTACAGCACCGATATCTACATCCTTAAACCGGCTGACGCATCCCACAGCAACCATAAACTCTTTATAGAACTGCCCAACCGAGGTGGTAAACCATTCGGTGCGTTTAACCGGAGCAGGGGCGGGAACGACCCCGGTGCATCTGACCAGCCGGATGATGCTTTTTTAATGAATATGGGTTATACCATTATGTGGGTGGGGTGGGAAGCATCGGCCACGGGCGGCAGCAACATGGGCATCACGGTGCCAACGCCGGTAAATAAAGATGGTTCGGCCATAACAGGTCCATCGTACGAGTATATTTCTTTTGATGATGCCAAAACCACAACCTTGCGTTTGGCCTATCCCGCTGCATCTTTAGATAAAAAGACGGCCGTATTAACCCAGCGTGCTTTACTGAATGATAAACCCCAGCCTATGATGGATACCGAATGGGAGTTTGCAGATGAACATACCATTCGCCTGTTGCCCGTAGGGACGCCGTTTAAGCAAAGCTATATTTACGATTTGGTGTACCAGGCTAAAAACCCTAAAGTATCAGGTTTAGGACTGGCAGCCGTGCGCGATGCGATTTCTTTTTTGCGATATGAAAAGGCCGATGCTGCCGGAAATGCCAATCCCCTGGCTGGCGATATCAAATACACTTACAGCTTTACTATATCGCAGCCGGCCAGGTTTGTAAATGATTTTCAGACACTGGGTTTTAACGTGGACGCACATGGTCGCCGGGTGCTGGATGGAATAGAGAACTGGCTGGGTGGCGGCAGTGGTGTAGGCATTAACTACCGCTTTGCGCAGACGGGGCGTACCGAGCGCAACCGCCAACAGCATTTGTACCCGGAAGGGATTTTTCCGTTTGCCTATCCTGTTATAACGGATAAACTGAGCGGCAAAACAGCGGGCAGATTGGGCGGATACACCAACAAAGCCAATTTACCTAAAGCGTTGGAGATTAACTCCGCTAACGAGTATTGGGTGAAGGCAGCGTCACTACTCCACACCGATCCGCAAGGGAACGACCTGCCCGATCCTGAAAATGTGCGCTTCTATTTGGTATCCGGCATGCAACACGGCGCAGGGAATGGCAATAGTGCAGGTATCGCGCAGCAAAATCAAAACCCTACCAAGCCCGAACCGCTATTGCGGGCGCTGTTCATCGCGCTTGATGAATGGGTAACCAAAGGCATTGCACCACCCGAAAGTAATGTGCCGCGACGGGCAAACCATACCGCAGCTTTGGCCACATCCGGTCACGGCTTGCAAACTGGCATTGTCAGTCAAAAAGAGTTGGGCTGGCCCGATATTCCGGGTGTTAATTATACCGGGTTGATCACTACCCGGTATGCTATTAATTACGGTCCGCAATTCAGTAAGGGAATTATAGAAAAGTACCCTATGGGGATGATCGACGGTCCGGCCTATCAAAATTTTGTATCGAAGGTAGATGCTGATGGTAACGAAGTCGCCGGGATCCACCTGCCGCCGGTGGCTGCACCAATTGCTACTCTGACAGGCTGGGGCTTGCGCCGCGAAGGTTTCGGGTTAAATGATGGCGCCGAATCTGCCGGGCAAAATATCCCCTTCAAAAAAACAAAAACCGAACGTATAGCCGCCGGTGATCCCCGCTTATCGTTAGAAGAACGTTACGGCACCCATCAAAAATATGTTGAAGCAGTAACCAAATCGGTTAATGACCTGCAAGCCGAACGCCTGCTGCTCCCCGACGATGCCGCAAAGTATATTAAAGAGGCTGAGGAGAGTAATGTGTTGAGGTAGAGTTTAGTTAAAGGAAGGTTAGAGAGAAAAATCGGAAAATAATCATGGCGTTACCTTCGGCCCGCGCTTTCCGCTCATACTGCACATGGCCTTAGCCACAGGGCCGGTATCCGCTGCAATCGCTAACGCAGGTGTTTCTTCATTTGCATATTAATTCCCCCTTTAGGGGGTTAGGGGGCTACAGGCCCGAATAATAATCATACCCCCGTTCGGCCCAGTAATCGGGTGGGCGGGTGTTGGCGAAGGTGATGGTACCGATGCGTTTGAGATTTTTGATACCGTATTTTACCGGGATAATTAACCGCAGCGGGTAACCATGATCTACCGGCATGGGTTTGCCATTCATTTCATAAGCCAGGATGGTTTGCGGGTGAATGGCGCTGGGCATATCAATACCTACATAATATTGCTTGTCGGGCGTCATCATGCCTACGTATTCGGCGGTGGCTTCGCTGTGCAGGCCCAGGTGATCTAAAAAATCGATAAAGGTTACACCGCCCCAATGCTGAATTTGATCCCAGCCCTCTACACATTTAAAATCAAAAACGATGTCGGTTTTGGGCAGCTTCTTAATATCATCCATAGTAAAAGTGATCGTTTCACCGTTCTTCTTTTTTACGGATAGTTTCCAGTCGGCAGGGTTAAAAGCGCCCTCTATGCCAATGTCGCTGTTCTGCCTTACATTTTTTGCCGCCATGCTTACCGGGTAAGTTTTCACCAGTTGGTTGCGGTTAAATAATCGCCGCATAAACAACTCGTTTTGGTTGAGCGCACGGCGCAATGGTGCGCGGGCATTTTTACTAATCCCGGGCACCTCCACTAGCGAAGTATATAAAGCCCGCCATCCCCCATAGGCTAAGGCCGAAAGGCCTGTAAATGCCCCAAAAGCAATAAAGTTACGGCGGTTCAGCTGCTTGTTGCTTACTTCACGTTCAACCAGCGGCGCTTCCTTAAAATGCTCGGATTTGATCTTAATCTTTTTTTTCATCGGGAGCGGGTGCCGGGGCAACCGGCTTTAGTTTAACAACTTTATCTGCCTTAACAATTTCAAAGCCGGAGATCATCGAACGGAAATTGTTCCAGCCTGCCAGTATCACCTGCACAATATGGATCACAAAAAAGAAAACGTAACCCAGCGTAAGTGCGAAATGAATAATCCGGGCCAGGTGATACCCACCGCAAAGCCAAACCATCCAGTTAAACTGAACCGGCTTATAAATAGCTATCCCGGTGATTAACGAGCCAAAGCCCATCACAATAATGGCCGAGTAAGCAATGCGCTGGGCAGCATTATACTTGCCCTGCGGCGGTGCGGTTTTACGCAGATGCAGATCGTGCAGCAGTACCAGCCAGGCTTCTTTAAACGATTTACGGTGCGGGATCAGCTTGCGCCACTCGCCCGAGATACAGGTATACAAAACGTAGGCAACACCATTGATACTGAAAAACCACATAAAGAAAAAATGCCAGGACATTCCCTCGGCCAGCCGGCCGGGGATATTAAACAGCTTGTTAAACCATGGCGGGAAAAACTGGATAATCTTATGCCCGAACAGCGTAATATGGTAAGTATCGTTCCCCCAATAGATCAGCATCCCGCTCCAGATCATAATCGTCAGCAGCGGGAAGTTGAGCCAGTGAAACCAGCGCATGGATAGTGTATGTTTTTCCCTGATCTTCATTTCTTAATTAATAGCGGCCATTTCTTTATTGCCGGTGGTAGCATTTTGCACTGCTAAGATAGCGCCGTTACGGCTGTTCTGCACAAAACCCACAATCGCCCAATCTTTGATATTAAAACCTTCAGGCAGGTTAATTTCGGCATTCCCGGTGTTTGCTTTAAGGCTTATTGACTGCAGTTTTTGTACAATGTTGATATGCGGCAAAGTACGCCCATTATTTTCGCCCGCTTTAACCTGTGTTTCGGCGTGTTTGCGGATGACGGCCAGCATCAGGGTATTGTTCGCAGCACTGCTCACCTCATAGTTCAAAGTGGCTTTGTTCCCGGCAATCTTTAAATTATTTAAACTCAAATTGGCCGTCGTGGCTTTACTTAGGTTTTGCTCTATCGCGCTGTTCATCTTCCGCTCGTCCGACCCAACAAATTCTGTTTGTCCGTTTACTATGGCCTGCGGGGTGTATACACCATCTAACTTTAAATAATTTGAATATTGGGTTTGCCGGTCCGAGTAATCGTGCGAGCTGAACTGATCCTTCCAACCCAGGCGGTTCCAATAATCTACATGATAAGCAAGTACATAAACCTCTTTGTCTTTATACTCCTGAGCTATTTTGGCCACCAGTCTATCAGCCGGCGGGCAGCTCGAGCAACCTTCGGATGTGTAGAGTTCTATCAGTGCAAAACCTTTGTTAACAGTTATTGCCTTTGTGGGTTTATGATTAACCTTAACAAAAGCAGAAGAGATGCTCGCAATTAGTATTCCGGCTATTAAAAATAAATATTGGCGTTTCATGGCGATGTTATTTTAGGGCTTTGTCGGGTGGCGTTGTGATTCCTTACAAACTAATTTACGTTTTTAAGAATGGGCCGGTTTAAATATCAACAATAAAGGTGAGCTGCGCATGTCATCCACAAAAAACTAATCCCCAATGTTCTAATTAACTAATCTGTAAACCCCTATATTTGCACCCTGTTTTAAAATATATCTAATGAGTGTATCAGTATTAGCGCAAAATTTGCGCGGGTCCGAAATTATTAAGATTGCCGGCGAGATTAACGAATTAAAAAAACAAGGTCAAAACATTGCCAACCTCACCATCGGCGATTTTGATTCAGAACTATATCCTATCCCTGCCCCATTAAAGGCAGGTGTTGTGGCTGCTTATGGCCATAACCAAACCAATTATCCCCCTGCCGATGGCGTGCTTGATCTGCGCGAAAGTGTAAGCGAGTTCCTGCAAAGCCGCATGGGTTTAAGCTATAAAGCTAACGAGATTTTGATCTCAGGTGGTTCACGTCCGCTGATCTATTCTATCTTCCTGGCTATTGTCGATCCGGGTGATAAAGTGGTATTCCCAGCACCATCGTGGAACAACAATCACTACAGCGACCTGACTAATGCCGATGCGGTAATTGTACAAACCACGCCCGAAAATAATTTTATGCCTACGGCTGATGAACTGCGCCCGCATTTAAAAGGCGCTACCTTATTGGCCCTGTGCTCGCCGTTGAACCCGACCGGCACTATGTTTAAGCAAAAAGACCTGGAAGAAATTTGCGACCTGGTAATAGCCGAAAACAAAACCCGTGCAGCCGGCGAGAAACCGTTGTATATCCTGTACGATCAGATCTACTCGCAACTAACCTTCGGTAGCCACCAGCACTTTAACCCGGTAACATTGCGTCCTGAATTAAGAGACGTAACCGTGTTTGTAGATGGCGCATCGAAATGTTTTGCCGCTACCGGCGTGCGTGTAGGTTGGGGCTTCGGTCCGGCTAATATCATTAATAACATGAAGGCCATTGTAGGCCACATGGGCGCCTGGTCGCCTAAGGCCGAGCAGGTGGCTATGGCCGATTACCTGCGTCAGGGCGATTTAGTAGACGAGTATCTGGGAGATATCAAAACTAAAATTCAAGCCAGCCTTACTGCCCTTTACGAAGGTTTTCAGCAGATGAAAGCGGAAGGTTTCAAGGTTGATGCTATCGAACCGATGGGTGCCATTTATCTGACTGTAAACATTGATTACGCCGGAAAGACTACGCCCGATGGCGATTTAATCAAAGATTCGGCTGATGTTAATTTTTACCTGATAAAAGAAGCTAAAGTGGCTTTAGTGCCGTTTTCGGCCTTTGGTACCAGCGAGACTGCTTGCTGGTTCAGGGCATCGGTAGGGGCTACCTCTTTACAGGATATTAAGGATATGCTGCCGCGGATTAAAGACGCTTTATCAAAATTAAAATAGTATTTTAGAGTATCATCATGAAGAAGTTTCAATTGCTTGCATTGGTCGTGCTGGTGATTTTATCATCCTGCAAAAAGACCAAAACCGTTAATGCTTTAGATTATTTGCTGACATCGAAACCGTGGAAAATTGCCACGGTTGACAATAACCCGGCGACTAATCCGAAGGGGACGGTATTGTATGCCGCAAGCGCTAATTGCGTGCTTGACGATACCTTTGCTTTTGATAACAATGGCGAGATATTGGTGCGCACCGGCAAAAACCATTGCGACCCTAACGAAGAAGAAAGCTTTATGCTTTATTATTACCATGATAAAGCAGGCACAACTATCACCATCGATAACAAAAACTATAAAATTGCCGAGCTTAGCGATACGCAGTTAAAATATTATACAGTTACGCCTACAGCAACCGGCTTTCAAAACGAAATTCACATCTACCAGCACTAAAAACAAAATATGCCTACCGGAACGCTTTACCTCATCCCTGTACCACTGGCCGATGAGGCCACCAGCAAATCGCTGACGCCTTACCTGGTAGATATCATTAACAACATTGGCGAGTACATTGTAGAGAACGAGAAAACCGCCCGCCGCTGTTTAAAAGAACTGGGCTTAAAAACCCCGCAAAGCCAGCTGGTTATTCACGATTATGGCAAGCACAGCCGTAGTGAGCCCATCAGCACATTTTTCGCCGGGCTAATGGCCGGTAAAGATGTTGGCCTGATGAGTGAAGCCGGTTGTCCCGGCGTAGCCGATCCAGGTGCAGACATCGTTGCGGAAGCACATCGTAAAGGGATAAAAGTGGTGCCTTTGGTAGGTCCAAGTTCAATTTTGCTGGCGATAATGGCATCCGGTTTTAGCGGGCAAAGTTTTACCTTTCACGGTTATTTGGCCATAGATAAAGCCGACCGTGCCAGTAAGTTAAAGGAACTGGAAGGCCTGGCCGAACGTTTTAAACAAACCCAGTTGTTTATAGAAACTCCCTTCCGCAATAACCCCATGCTGGAAGAAATTTTACGCAGTTGCAAGCCCAATACCCGTTTGTGCATAGCCTGCAATTTAACCGGCGCCGATGAAATGGTGAAAACCCAAACCATTGCCGCCTGGAAAAAACAAACACCCGATCTGCATAAAAAACCCTGCATATTTTTGTTATTCCATTCCTGACAAAGCATGACTATTAATGAGCAGCATACCACCGTTTTAATTGTTGGCGCCGGGCCTTCGGGTTTAATGATGGCCGCTCAGTTGTTGCGCTACGGGATCCTGCCCATTATTATAGATAACCGTCAAGGGCCAACCAATCATTCAAAAGCATTGGCGGTACAGGCACGTTCGCTGGAGACTTACCGGCAGATGGGGATCATTGACAAAGTGTTGGCAGGTGGTAAACCCGGCAAAGGCATTGCCTTTTACCGCAACGGCGAACCCGGCGCACAGCTACGGTACGATAATGTGAGCAATGTTGATACGCCTTACCCCATTATTTTAATGTATCCGCAAAGCAGTAACGAAAGGGCTTTGTTAGATTATCTCACCCTGAATTGCTGCCCCGTTTACTGGAATACCACCCTCACCGGTTTAAGCCAAACAGCTAATAATGCTATTGCCACAATAGAAACCAACGGCCAAACGCAAATATTGACTGCCGATTGGGTAATTGGTGCAGATGGATCGCACAGCGCGGTACGTAAATCACAAAACATCCCGTTTAACGGCGAAACTTATAAGAATCTGTTTTACCTGATTGATGGTAAACTGGCGGATAGACACGAGGTTGATATGATCCGCGTCTACCTTTCTGATAAGGGACTGGTGGGGTTTTTCCCCATGCCTGATGAGGGTTATTATCGTATTATTGGCAACCTGCCCGAGGGTTTTAAGGGGAACGACGAAGAGTTGAAACTAAGCGATGTGCTGCCATCGTTAAACCAAATTGTTGGTCGCGAGTTGGAGGTGGAAGATTGCCGCTGGCTGATCACTTACAAACTGCATCATCGCATGGCCGAAAACTTCAGGCAGGGCCGTTGTTTTTTAATTGGCGATGCCGCGCATATCCACTCGCCGGTTGGCGGGCAAGGCATGAATACCGGCCTGCAGGATGCTTATAATTTAGCCTGGAAACTGGCTATGGTTGTTAGTGGCAAAGCCGCAGAAAGTTTATTAGGCAGCTACGCCGCCGAACGCATGCCTGTAGCCAAACGCTTGCTTAAAAGTACCGACCGGGCGTTTACGGCCGCAATGTCTAATGGGATCTTTTCGCGAATTTTTAAGAAATACATCATGGCCCGGCTGCTTCATTATTTATGGAGCAAGGATAGTATCCGTAAGTTCTTTTTCCTTACGGTATCGCAAACCGGCATCAGCTATCGCGACAATAAGTTGAGCCTGCACCTAAGTCAAGCCAAAAAAATTAAAGCAGGTGACAGGCTGCCTTGTCTGAAGGTGTACGATGAGAAAAAGCAGGAAGAAACCGATCTGCACCAATGGTGCGTAAAACCAGGCTTTACGCTTATTGTAATGGGTAAGGTAATTGAAGAGGAGCTTTTTAAAATTGCCAAATGGCTTACCCAAAGCTATAACGGGCAAATCAATTTTTACTACCTGCCGCCGTCGGCCAAAAATCTGGGCGTGTTTGATGTCTTCGAGGTCGGCAAAAATCAGCACCTTTCCATCCTGGTGCGCCCTGATATGCACATCGGCTACCTTAACAACGCTATCGATCCGGATAGAATGGACAGGTACATGCGCGATGTGGTAGGAGTGCTTTAAATGTGCAATGAACTTTTTGTCATTTCGACCAGCGGGAGAAATCTTGTACGATATGTAAGTCGACCCGCAGTTGTGTATAAGATTTCTCTCTATCGTTCGAAATGACAAGTTTTCACCTTATTATCGTTACCCAGCCCGATAAAACTTCCCCGTTTTTAAGATCAATCTTATAGTAATAAACTGCTGCCGGTAGTGGCTTGCCGGCGTAGGTGCCATCCCAGGGTTTGGCGTAGCCGACGCTTTGAAATACCTTTTGCCCGTCGCGGTTAAATACCTGGGTATCGGCGGTGGCGTAGGTGTTTAGCGCCTTTACGTTCCAGGTATCGTTAACTCCGTCGTTGTTTGGGGTGAAGGTATTGGGGATAATTACTTTTTGATAAACATATATAGTTATCTCACTCGTGGCTTCGAAGTTACAAGGTGAACCCGATGTGCTAAGCAGTGTATAAGTGGTAGTTTGCGTTGGTGTTGCTATTGCATGTAATGCAGTATCGCTGCTTAACGATGTTGATGGCGTCCAGAAGTGATTTTTTCCCGTGGCTGTACCATCAAGCGCTACGGATTGCCCTTCGTGAATAATGATATTTTTCCCTGCGTTTGCTGTAGGCCGCTGTGTTACAGATACTAAAACCGAAGTGGTATCAAAACATCCGCCAACTGTACCTACAACCTGTACCGCATACCGGGTAGTGCTTGTGGGCGATGCAATAGGGTTGGCTATTAATGGATTAGAAAGTCCGGTGGCCGGCGTCCATAAGTAACTTGTCCCGCCGCTGGCTTGTAGTTGCAACGCGTCGCCAACACAAATGGAGCTATTTGGCGTGGCTTTGGCTACTACTTTAGGGGTTACCTTCAGGTTTTGATCTATAGTAGTAGAGCAGCCATTACGGGTTACCACAACAGTATATTTGCCCGCATCTGATAACTTGGCGGCGTTTATAGTGACCGTTTGCTGATACCATCTGAAGCCATTAGGTCCTGTCCAGGTGTAAGTATCGCCCGATGTAGAGGAAAAAGAAATTGGTTGCCCCTCGCAAACTACATCAGGCCCGATAATGGCCTTAGTAGGCGGAGAATTGACCACGATGCTTAAAATATTAGATGCTATGCGGCAGTTGACCGAGCCGATGTTGACCCGCTCGGCTGTAACCATTCGGTAATTATAGGTACCAGCCGTTGCCGCAGGTATAACTGCGCGATAAGAAAGTGCGGTTGCACCAGGGATATCCTTCCAAACCCCGGAACTATTTTGTTGCCACTGATAAGCCGGATCATTATACCCTGCAGTGGGCGAGCCGTTCATGTTGTAAGAAACATTGTCTCCGGCGCAGGCATTAATTGTTGCCTCGTTGGTAGTCTCGAACCGGGTGGTAATAATTGGCCCGCAAGCTCTGAAAGTAATATCATCTATAGCAATATCATTACCGACACCGCCGGGTGCGTTATTAGTCATAATAATAATGACAGTGCCGGAGCCCGCCGGAGTTGTAAAAAAGGTGCCATGCTGATGCCAGTCCGGATCGCGATTGGCCAGATCGCCTGTATTAAAAGTTTTGGTAGCCTGGGTTGTTTGTACGGTGAAGGTGATGTTGGGTTTTATACCGTCTGATTTTAACAGATTAAGCACCCAGGCGGCAAACTCGTAGGTAGTGCCGGGGCAGAGGCCGGTTATGGTGTCGCGGTAAAATTCGCCCGGTGCGTACGATGCATTGACTACCATCATGTAGCCGCCGCCGGTATGATCGCCGGTTTGCCACCAGCCACCGGCATGATCGCCAGCGGTACTGCTCTTAATCGAATATTGGCCGTCCTCTACCTGTCCGGCGATGTATTTATAATTGGTGAGGTATGAGTATATGTTTTGACTTATTACTGATGGACCGCTGCCAAAATCGATATTTACAATCGGGTCGCCGAGGCTGCCGGTACAGGTTTGGCCATAGCTATTGTTAAATACCATGCAAAGGCAAAATAACAAGGCTATCAGATATCTCATTTTTAAACGGCAAACTTATAAAGCAAACGTACTTGCAAGACAATTGGTATGCTTGCATCAGGTTAATAAAAGAATACCAAATATATCTATTAGCTTATTTCAAACTGAAAAAATAAAAATAAAAATGGGGGAGGGAATTTTGAGCCCATGATCCATAAACGATGGCCCATGGGCTTTTGCCGATATTCCAATCATGGACTATCGGCTGAGGTCTATAGACTTCCGACTTATGACTCCGCCCGGTACTTTAGCGGAGTTAAGCCGTAACGGTTTTTAAACAGGCGGATGAACGAACTGGCGCATTCAAAGCCAATCATACTTACAATTTGATTAACCGGTAGGCGGGTAGTTTTTAACAATCGGCGTGATCGCTGCAAACGCACCTCCACCAAATACTGGTGTGGCGACTGCCCGAACGCTTGCTTAAACGTACGCAGTAAATGGTTTACAGACAAGCAGGCATGTGCGGCAACATCGCCCAGGTTAATGTTTCGGTTATAGTTGCTCAACAGGTATTCTTTGGCCAGGTTAAGCCGGCGCAAAATCTCTACCCGGGTATCGCGGTTGGTGAATTTAAGCTGATCCAACTTGCCGGAAATTTCTTCCGCGTAAATGATGTTATAGTTTTGAAGGCACTGGCGCAGCGACTCGTTAATCAGCGCTTCGTTTTGCTGTCCTTCGTCCATATAGCTTTTCAGCATTTGCACATGCCGGCGAATGTCGCCTTTAAAAGGATACAGGGTTTCGTTCAGCGGTTGGTCGTAGCCGTTATCGTTCCAAAAATCCCGTAAAAAAGCCTGATCAAACCCGATAGAAAAACTATCAACCGGCGTGCCCGAATCAATGCGACTGGTGTATTGCGTGCCTTTGTTCAGAATTAAAAACTGATCAGGATACAGTGTCAGTTCCCTGCGCCCGATGCTGTAACGGGCATCGCCGCCGAAAATAAAATGCAGTGTTAATTCGCCGCTTAACTTGGTTTGCTGTTGATGATTAGCAGTATCGGCACTAATGGTATTATGGTTGCTAAGGGTTTTACTGTATCGCATAGTTTAAGTTTGGGCTATACCTCAAATTTAAACTATACGCTTAGGTATTGTATCACCCCGATAGGGGGATTTTGGAGTATCTAATTGTCTGAACCGCTGATTTAGAATGATTTTTTTGATTAAGATGATACCTGTTTTGTCATTGCGAGGTACGAAGCAATCGCGAATTTCAAGAGCGACTCTGCCTATCCGCGATTGCTTCGTACCTCGCAATGACAAAACGCTTATAAAGCTTGCGCTCGTCTGTGACGAGTGTATATATGGTTTGGCGATTGTATCGCCTGAAGAAGCGTCACAGACGCGGGACCATCTTAAGCACTCGTCACAGACGAGCGCAAGCAAAGCTGAACCGCTGATTTTTCGTAAGTTGATTAATTTTAAAGGCACTCAAGAAGGCTACGCCGTTTTTTTGATTAAGATGATTATCGCCATGCATAACCCACTTTTTCATTGCGAGGTACGAAGCAATCGCGAACTTTAAGAGCGGCTCTACTTATTCGCGATTGCTTCTGCTCCTCGCAATTGTAAAGGTTAAGTAATTCGGTAACAGAATTAGCTTTATATAATTAAAGCTAAATCGTTATGCGGAACATTAATAATGACCTTACATTAAAACGAAACTATTTGAATAAGTATC
>Ga0116227_10002387_pt1 | contig 42856 bp, 44 predicted proteins | sample S1TSphgellanicum_FD_89693 | JGI IMG/M metagenome (GOLD analysis project Ga0116227, IMG submission 89693) | Host-associated microbial communities from peat moss isolated from Minnesota, USA - S1T2_Fb - Sphagnum magellanicum MG | ecosystem: Host-associated > Plants > Peat moss > Unclassified... | reverse complement strand
ATCCGGAGATTATTTATTTGTAAGCTTTTTTTATTATGCTAATATTATTTTAGACATCGTATTTACGATAGCCATCGTTTTAGCGATATTACGCACGATATTTATTGCTTACCTAGCCATTAGACAAAGAAAAAGAGCTAAAAGAAATGCATACAAGCTAATTAAAAATCCAACAGAAAAGGTAAGCATCATTATTCCGGCTTATAACGAAGAAGTAACGGCCATACAAACAATTAAAAGCTTACTTAAAACAACCTATCTAAATTTCGAGCTTATTTTTGTTGACGATGGATCAAAGGACAATACCTTCGAAATTGTAGAAAAACAATTTGGAAACCATCCCCAGGTTAAAGTATTTAAAAAGCCAAATGGAGGTAAAGCTTCTGCGTTAAATTTTGGTATTTCAAAATCAACAGCTGAATACATTATCTGTATTGATGCGGATACCCAGCTCAAAACAGATGCGGTAACGGAGTTAATGCGTTATTTTTACAGCCCTAAAATTGCAGCTGTAGCTGGAACGGTAAAAGTAGGTAATGTACATAACATCATTACAAGATGGCAGTCTATTGAATATATTACGGCTCAAAACATGGATAGGCGTGCATTTGATCTTCTCAATACCATTACAGTAGTTCCTGGGGCTATTGGTGCGTTTAGAAAGGAAGTCGTTTTAGAAATTGGTGGATTTACGATAGATACACTTGCCGAAGACTGTGATTTAACGATGCGCATTTTACGTGCGGGCTACAAAGTTAAAAACTGTGCAGAGGCCATAGCCTATACAGAAGCACCAGAAACGGTAAACATGCTGTTAAAACAGCGTTTCCGCTGGAGCTTTGGTGTAATGCAAAGTTTTTGGAAGAACCGAAAAACTTTGCTAAACAAAAAATATGGTTATTTTGGAATGGTAGGCATGCCCAATATTTTAATCTATCAGATTATACTTCCATTATTCTCTCCGTTGGCAGATTTATTTATGTTGCTCTCTTTAATCAGTGGTATCTTTTCACTTAGTGCAATAAACAACTTAACTTTTAGTGGCTTTACGGGGATTATGAGCTTACAGAATGGCTTTGGCCAGGTTTTGTTATACTATGTCATTTTTATTGTCGTTGATTTAGTATTTGCAGGCATTGCCTTTAAAATGGAAAATGAGAAGTATAAGAATCTACTCTATATTTTTCCTCAGCGTTTCTTTTGGCGTCAATTAATGTACCTGGTTCTTTTTAAATCTTTTAGGAAAGCATTAAAAGGAGAACTAGAAAGCTGGGGTACTTTAAAAAGAACAGGAAGCGTAAAAGAAAATATAGCTTAACGCGATTTAGAACTGCTGTATTCCACGTATCGATGTTTTTATTTTACCGTTTGTGGAGAAACGTAATTATTGTAAATACATATGAAACAGATCAGCTTTCTTTAACTAAGCATTAAAGGAAGCTGATCTTTCTATATTGAGGAATTAAATTTTTTCAATCAAACAAACTGCATAAGCAACTACGCCTTCTTCTCTTCCTATAAAGCCCATTTGTTCGTTTGTGGTTGCTTTTATTGAAATGTCTTCTGTTGAAATTTGAGCGGCATCTGCAATATTTTTTTGCATCGCCGGAATATGCGGATTAATTTTAGGCGCCTCGATACACAGCATCGCATCAATATTTCCAATCTGCCATCCTTTTTCTGCGAGCAGTTTAACGGTTTCTTTTAAAAGGATTAAGCTGCTGATCCCCTTCCAACGTGGGTCGGTATTCTTAAAATGAAAACCAATATCCCGCAGGTTGGCCGCGCCCAAAATGGCATCGCATATGGCGTGCAAAAGTACATCTGCATCTGAGTGGCCGAACGCCCCCTTATGATGATCTAATGTTACCCCACCAATTACAAAAGGATGCTGGTCTTTCAATTGATGTACATCAAAACCAAAGCCTACTCTAATCTTCATCTTTACTGTTTATTTGGATAATTTATTAATGATTCTGAACCTCTTTAGGAAACGCCTATCCGGAGAATTATTTTTTTACGTTCTTTTTATCGCCAAAATTAAAGATCAGGCTAAAACGAAGTGTATTTGCTAAGGGGCTGGCCTGTGTACTGGCAATCAGATAAGCAAAGTCAATATTAAAAACATTGTATTTTAAACCGGCACCCAAAGTAAAATAACGGCTATTTCCCTTTAATGGACTCTGGTAATTATACCCTGCTCTTAGTGCAAACTGCTGGTTATACCAGTATTCCATGCCAGTTGAAATTCCAATTTCTTTAATTTCTTCACTAAAACCTCCAGGGGCATCACTAAATGATCCGAATATGCCTGCAGGTACAGATCTGTTTGGATCTTTACCACTTACAATATTGCCATTTGAATCATATATCGGTTGTGTAGGTACTAAGAGTTTATTAAAATCAAGAGCAAGCACCAATTGACTGAAATCATCAATATTGATTGCAGAGGCACCGCCCAATTTAAAATTTGTTGGCAGAAAATAATTCTCGCCCCCATCTAAATAACTCATTTTGGTACCAATATTCGAGATATTTGCCCCAGCAGACAATACTGTGCTTTTTCCAAACAAGGTGGTTTCTGTTTTATACAAACCCGAAATGTCAATGGCTATTGCATTTCCGCCCCTTACCTGCTGCCCCCCAGAAAACTGTCCGGAAGATAAATTAGAATAAATATACCTTAATGAGCTGCCCAAAGAAAATTCAGGGCCAAAATTCCGGGCAAAGCTCACATCAACGGCAAGCTCATTAGGATTGGCTATTCCCAAATCCTGCTGATTGATATTTGTAAGCTGGATCTGACCTAAAGAGAAATAGCGTAAAGAAGCCGCTATGGTGTTGCGTTCATCTAGTTTATAAAAGCCAGTTAAATACGCTAAATTAATATCAGGAACTAAATTTTTTAACCATGGGCTATAGGAAACAGAAAACCCATAGGGTTTATCTAAAAATGCAAGTTTAGCAGGATTTATGCTTGTTGAATTGGCATCACCAGGAACAGCAACTCCTGCATCACCCATTGCCCCAGCACGGGCATCAGGCGTAATAAGTAAAAATGGTACAGCGGTAATTATATTGTTGGCTTCAGCGCCATTGGTTTGTGTACTGGAACCATTTACCTGTGCATTCGTTTTACCAAATACCATAGCCATGGAGAGTGCAGAAAAAGCAAGTTTGCTGATATACTTGAAATTCATCCGTTAAAGGTACGTAATTTTAGATTTGATAAATTAATATTTTATGCAACGTTTAATAAACGCAAAATCAGAATTTATATTTTAAAAAACGCATATTTTAAAAAAAACACTAATTTAACATACAGTAGATAAAGAAAAATGTACTTTCTTTGTCTCAACTCAATTGCCAAAACAAATCATATTAAGCTAAGCAAGCACCCACACCAAAACTACAAAACACTCATTTTCAATAAACAGCAAACAAAAAAAAGCCAATTGAAATTTCAACTCACATAAAAAAATGATTTTTCTCAATTTTTTTATGTGGAAATTTTAGTACAAAATCCTTAACACATGAATCTTTATCACAAAAGCAAAATAAACACAATACAATTGACACTAATACGTTTAGCTTAAAAAAATATATTCCATATAATATGAATAGTATTTTACAAAATCACTTAAATTTGTGTAAATTTATCGTTTGAAGTTGTTTTAGGCAACAACCATGGTATCCTTATGAAAAAAATCTTACTATATTCTTTTGCCTGTTTGGCTTTAGTTAATGTACTTTCTAGTTGCAGTTCTAAAGGAGGTGTATCTAATAAAACAGGTATCCCTTATGCAGACAAGAATAACCATACTTACGGCACCTTTACCGTTGCTTCTAAGTATAAGCGTGCTCCCGGACCAGGTTTAATTCCAATTGAGGGTGGTGTTTTAGTTATTGGAGGCAGTGCAGTAGAAGTTCCCGGCGTAGAGCCAAACATCTATAATTACAAAAGACAGGTTACTGTACCTTCTTTTTATATGGATGAAACAGAAGTTTCCAATACAAATTATCGTGAGTACTTAGATTGGATCAAAACGAATTTCCCTGAAGATCATGAGTATTATTATAATGAATTGCCTGACACCCTAGTTTGGCGACGCGCATTATCTTATAATGAGCCTTATGTAAACAACTATTTAAGACACCCGGCTTACCAGGAATATCCTGTGGTTGGAGTTTCTTGGGAGCAGGCAACACGTTATTGCGACTGGAGAACTTCAAGAGCAAATGAATACATTTTACGCCAAAAAGGAATTTTAACAGACTACAAAACTCTTGCAACCCAGAACAGAGCTGGGGGCGCAGGCAACAACTCAACCACTGCCGCCACAGGCGGAACCAGCAATTCCCTGCCAAGCAATCCATTTAATACAGACATGTATTTAAATGGTCAGTATAACGATAAAGGCAAGAATGCACCAAAAGATTATAATGCCCCTGCAACAGGAACAGGAAATAATGGGATTGCAACCCGTACTGCAACATTAGAGGACGGTGTGATTATGCAGCCTTACCGTTTACCAACAGAAGCAGAGTGGGAATATGCAGCATTAGGCTTAATTGGCAATACAGAATATGAAAATGTAAACCAGCAAAAAATTTATCCTTGGAATGGTTTAGGCGTAAGCTCTGCAAAGAAAAAAACCAGAGGGATGATTCAGGCCAACTTCAAAAGAGCTCCTGGAGATTATATGGGTGTTGGCGGTGCCTTAAATGATAAGGCTGACTTAACAGCACCAGTACTTTCATACGCACCAAATGATTTCGGTTTATACAATATGGCGGGCAATGTTAATGAGTGGGTAAATGATGTTTACCGTACCGGTACTTTTACAGATGCCGATGCATTTAATCCTTACCGTGGAAATTATTTCGAAAATAAAAAATTAGCTGATGCACAGAAAGGTAAAATTGCAATGGATAAATACGGCAACCCAATTAAGGAAAACGCTTATTCTGGCAAGAAACTAACCTGGGCTCAAAAACAAGCTTTAGCTAAGCGTGCAGATTCTATTGAGAAATCCGCTGACCCTAAAACACCAATTACCGAATATGTAGCGGATGAAAGAGGCTACAGAGACAAACAGAACAAAATTTTAAATGAAGAAGGCGTGACCTTGGTTAATGACAAATCAAGGGTATACAAAGGGGGGTCATGGAACGACATGGCTTATTGGCTAAACCCAGCTACCCGCCGCTTTTTACAGCAGGATGAATCTTCATCAGAAATTGGTTTCCGTTGTGCAATGACCATGTTAGGTGCACCTGAAATCAGTTCAGTAGGCAAAAGACAGTTTAAAACGGCTCAGCCGAGGGTTTTCAATCCTAAAAAATAACATACAAGAACAACAAGAAAGGGCTCCGAAATCGGAGCCCTTTCTTGTATATAATAATTCCCGTACTGCTTAAAAGTATCATTATTTAAACTGTACCAATACCTGGTTTTTCTCTACTTTATCCCCCTGTTTTACCAAAATCTTTTTGATCGTCCCCCCTGTTGAAGATTTTAAGATATTCTCCATTTTCATCGCTTCTAAAACCAGTATTCCATCTCCTTTATTAATTTCATTCCCCTCTTCAACCAATATGCTTAATACCAGTCCGGGCATAGGCGCTTTTATTTCTGCAATTTTATTTGTGGCTAAACTGTCCATCCCTAATTGCTTCAGTAATTGGTCAAAATGATCTTCGGCTTCAACTTCATAACGGTTACCATTTACTTTTAGGCTACACTTTTTTGTTTCTTTGTTTAACTCAACAATTGATACATTGAAAGAACGGTCTTTATAAATCACATGACTTTCTCTATCCGAAATGCTGCTGATATCAAGTTTTAACTTTTCATCATTAAGATGTACATCTTTCCCTTTTTTATCTAGATTAAAAAAGTATTCGTTATTGACTTTAATTTTAAACATATTTATTGAGTTAAAGCATACTGCACTAAATTTGCGCCCATTTTTAAGGCTTTCATCCGCGTATCTTGCGTGTCTTCAGGATAAGTACCATAATCTTCCCAGCCGTTCCCTAAATCGCATTCATACGTATAGTAACAAACCATCCTTCCTTTATAAATAAGCGCAAGGCCCTGTGGCCTTTTACCATCATGCTCATGTATTTTGGGAAGACCATTTTGAAATTTAAACTTTTGCTGGTACAAGCTGTGACTGGCCGGTAATTCTTCAAAAGCTAATTCAGGAAAAACCTTTTTCATTTGTGGCCTAATGAACTTATCCAAGCCATAATTATCATCTATATGCAAAAAACCCCCACCTGTTAAATACTGCCTTAAATTTTTAACTTCCTGATCATTGAACACCACATTTCCATGTCCTGTCATATAAATAAACGGAAAATTAAATATTTCTTTGCTTCCAACATCTACGATACTTTCTTCAGGAAAAAAATTGGTTTTTAAATTGGCGTTGCAAAAGGCAATTAAATTTGGTAATGCAGTTCTATTGGCATACCAATCACCTCCTCCGCTATATTTTAGCTTGGCCATTCTATATGTAGGCACAGGGAAACAAAAAGCAGAAATTAAAAAAACCACCGTGAGCAGGCCCAGATAAAAGGCCCTGGTTTTGAGACTGGATATTGTTTTAGCACTAAAAATATAAAATTTCATCGGTTTAGGTAATTTGCCTCAAAACAGGCACTCAAAGCTGCTGTCTCTGTTCTAAGTCTGTTATTACCTAAAGTTATGGGTTTATAATTTTTGTTCAAAGCTAAATCGATTTCTTTGGGCGTAAAATCACCTTCAGGACCTATTAACACCAAATAACGACCAAAAGGTTTTACCTGTTGATTTATATATAGTTTATCATCGGCTTCCATACAGTGTGCAATCAACTTATCACCAGCAAAATCATTCTTTAAAAAATCACTATAGCCTACCGCTTCATTTAATTTAGGGTGATACGCCTTTAATGATTGTTTCATTGCCGCTGTAATCACTTTATTTAGCCGGTCTATTTTGATTATTTTCCGTTCAGAGCGATCGGAAATAATTGGTGTAATTTCATCAATGCCCAATTCTGTTGCCTTTTCTAAAAACCACTCTAGGCGTTCTATGTTTTTAGTTGGAGCAACAGCTATATGCAAATAATGGTTGCGTTTTGCATATTCAAGAGTTGTTGTTAATATTGCTAAGCTTACTTTTTTAGGGTGGTCAGACACAATTTCAGCGGTAAACAATCCTCCTTTTCCATCTACAAGGTGAACAATCTCACCGACCTTTAGACGTAAAACCTTTGTACAGTGTTTGCTTTCTTCTTCGCTAAGGGTATATGTATTTTGGGCTATATCTGGAGTATAAAAAATATGCATTATTGAAATTAATGATAATCAATCATATCTCCTTTACTTATCACCAGTTCCAGCTTAATGGTTTCGATATTCTGATCAGTCTTTTTTAGAATGGTGAAAAGGTAACCATAGGATTCATTGCTTTCTCCTACTTCGGGAATGCGTTCAAAAACATGTGAAACCAGCCCTCCAATCGTATCAAAATCCAAATCTTCCGGCAAATCATGCGGAAGGTGTTCATTTACGTCATATACTGTTGCTGATGCATTAACGATAAATTCATTATCTGATATTTTTTCGACTAAAGGTTTTTCTTCATCATATTCATCCTGAATTTCTCCAACCAGTTCTTCAACAATATCTTCAAGTGTAACCATTCCGGCTGTACCTCCAAACTCATCCAGTACAATGGCGATTTGGATGCGGTTAGACTGCAGTTCACTCATCAGGTCGTTAATCTTTTTTGTTTCCGTAACAAAATAGGGCTTACGGATAATGTCTTTAAGCGTCCAATGCTGGTTACCAGCCGCAACTAAGGGCAAGATATCTTTGGCATGGATAATTCCAACAATTTTATCCATGATCTCATCATAAACCGGCAAACGGGAATAGCCTTCTTTTATAATTTTATCTATAACCTCTTCTTTTGGTGCGAGCAATTCAATACCAGAAATTTTCGTTCTGGGCACCATAATATTTTTAACTACACGCTCATTAAAATCGAACACATTTTTAATGAGTTCATGTTCATTATTATCTAAAGCACCACTTTCTTTCCCTTGATCTAAAAGGTACTGAAGTTCTTCTGTACTGTGAAGAGATTCATGGCTATTTGATGAATTTATGCCAAAAGGCCTTAAAATAATAGATGCTAAACTGTTTAATGACCATATAAAAGGCCTAAAAACAACGTAAAAAAGCTGCAGGGGCAATGAAACAAATAATGTTGTCGCAACTGGTCTTTGAATAGCAAATGATTTTGGAGCCAATTCACCAAATACGATGTGCATGATGGTGATAATAGAGAATGCAATGATTGTAGATACAGAAGTAATATAAATTTCGGATATCCCTACATTTGCCATTGCATCATGTATAATTTGATGCATTACCCGCTCTCCTATCCATCCTAAGCCTAGAGATGCTAAGGTAATGCCCAATTGCGTAGCGGCTAAATATCCATCTAAGTTATGGATAATCTTTTTAGCTGTTTTACCTACCCGGCTTCCTGATTTCGCCTTAATCTCAATCTGAGATCCACGAACTTTCACTATGGCGAATTCTGCAGCAACAAAAAACCCATTTAAAGCGACTAAAAAGAATGTCCAGAATAAGTCCCAACCCATTAAGCTAATTCTCTAAATGTACTGTTATATAGTTCTATGCTTTCTTTAATTACTTTATGTGCGTAACGTACACCTAAAAGATGTTCGATCGTTACATTTTTTTCTTCTAATGCTTTATAATCCTGGAAGAAACGAACAATTTCTTTCATTTGATGAGGAGGAAGTTCATCTAAATCATTAATATAATTAACAGACATGTCGTTTTTGGCGACAGCAATAATTTTATCATCTTGCTCGCCATTATCAACCATGTGCATAACGCCTACAACTTTAGCTTCAATTAATGTCATTGGGTATACATCAACCGAGCAGAGTACTAGGATATCTAAGGGGTCTTTATCGTCACAATAGGTTTGTGGAATAAAACCATAATTTGCAGGATACATTACAGATGAGAAAAGCACTCTATCCAATTTAATTAATCCTGATTCTTTGTCTATTTCGTATTTTGCTTTTGATCCTTTTGGAATTTCAATAATTGCATTAACTGTTTCTGGAAAGTTGTTGCCTGGTGATACGCTATGCCAAGCGTGATGATCGTCTTTTGCCATTTCTAATTTAAATCTGTTTATCTTCTTCTTTACTATGTGTTACTTTACTTTTTACAAAGGTAATTAATAATGGAATAGTTGCTATAATGATAAACCCAATAATAATATATAATAAGTAATCGTTTATTTCTTTTGCAAATCTTTGGCCTAAAAAATATCCGAGCAGGGTTAATGAACAAATCCATAAAATAGCTCCAATAATATTATAAAAGGCAAATCTTTTAAAATCCAACCCTACTACCCCTGCAAAAATCGGTGCAAAAGTTCTAACTATTGGAACAAACCTTCCCATTATAAGCGCAAATCCCCCTTGTTTGTTGTAATAATCTTCTGCGGCCTTTAAATATCTTTTCTTAAAAAAGAAACTGTCTTTTCTATGGTACAGTTTGGGGCCTGTTTTTCGTCCAAACCAATAGCCGGTAAAATTACCCATTATTGCCGCACTGCACAAACCAATTAAAAGTACTGTAATATTAACATCAAGCTGATTAGTGGCCACAAACATCCCTGCTAAAAAAAGCAGGTAGTCACCAGGGAGAAAAAAACCAAAGAATAAGCCCGTTTCTGCATATATTACAAATACAACCAAATAGAAACCTCCCTCCCTCAATAATTTATCGGGGAGAATAAGTTGATGCAGGCTATTCCAAAAATCGTGCATATTTCAATTATTCGTAAAACTACAAATAATTATCTGTAACAATATAGCTAAATAAGGTTTAAAATAATTGTAGGGTATATTCCCAGAACAATTGTAATGATTACCGAGGCCAATAAAACAATGCGGTATTGTACAGGCGTACTCAGTTCTATTTCAGTTCCTTCTTTAAAGTACATCGCTATGATTACTTTAAAATAATAATAAAAGCCAACCAGTGCATTTAAAATTGCAAAGCCAACCAATAAAGTTTTATACTCTGCCATTACATTTACAAACATCAGGTACTTCCCAATAAAACCGGCTGTTAATGGAATACCCGCTAATGACAACATGGCAATGGTTAACGATAGCGCAACCAGTGGATTTCTTTTTCCCAGACCATTAAAGCTTTCAAAAGTATCACCCCCTGTTTTTTGTTTAACCAGGATTAAAACTGCAAATGCAATAATAGATGCAAAAGTATAGGCCGATGCATAAACAAGTACATTATTATTAGAGTGCTGTGTTAATACGATTAGTGAAAACAAAAGGTAACCTGCATGAGAAATACTTGAATAAGCCAGCATCCGCTTAAAGTTTTTCTGGAAAAGTGCTGTTACATTACCAATGAACAAAGTGAGGCAAACGATCACCATTAAAGGCATTGCCCAAAAATCATGTAAAGGAGCCAATGCTCCAGAGAATAATCTTAAAAAAGCAGCGAAACCAGCAGTTTTAACTACTGTACTCATAAATGCAGTGATTAATGAAGGTGAACCTTCATAAACATCCGGTGTCCAAAAATGAAAAGGTGCAGCCCCAACTTTAAAGCTCAGGCCAATCATCATTAAAATAACGCCTGGATAAAAAATTGGAGAGATACTTTGATTATGGGCAACCAGATAATCTTTTATTTTGTCCAGGTCAAAAGTACCTGTAGCACCATATATTAAAGTAATGCCAAACAACAGGAAGCCTGTTGAAAAAGCACCCATTAAAAAATATTTTAAAGAGGCTTCATTTGAAGCGAAATTATTTTTACGTATTCCGGCAAGGATATATAAACTCACAGACATTATTTCTAAGCCTACAAAAAGCATTGCCATGTTTTGATAAGAAACCATCATTAACATACCTGCCAGTGCAAATAAGATTAAAGTATAGTATTCTGGCGTATTTTCACTTTTAGCTGAAAAATAATTTTGTGTAAGCAGGAAAATAAAGAAAGTACCAATGATACACAGGGCACTAAAAGCCAATGCAAAATTATCGGTCTGCATCATTCCGAAATACACGGCATTGCTGTTCCAAGCGCAAAAAGTAAAACCTAATGCAGTAACTAAGCCAACGAGTGTAAGTGGTAATAAAGCTTTTTTTGCCTTAAACAAACCTGCATAAAGCACTACAAAAGCGGTTATACTAATGGTTATAATAATATTCATTGCTTAATTTACTGATGTTAATTTTTGACTAATCTGTTCTAACAAATGCTGTACAGATGCTTCGGTTAAATGTAAAAGTGGTTTTGGATAAATACCTAAAATGATTATTAAAGCACAAATGATATAGAGTACCCATTTTTCACTTCCTTCGATATCCTTAAACCCGATGGTTAATTCATTGCTTTTGCCCAACATAATATTTTGGTATGTTCTGAACATATAAACAGCACCAAAAATAATGGTTAAGCCCGCTATAGCGGCAGCCCAAATACTGTAGTTATAAACACCCAATAGCAACAAAAACTCACCAATAAAGCCATTTGTTCCAGGCAATGCTACGGTACCTAATACAATGATTAAAAAAGTTATGGCCAATTGTGGTGCTGATTTTGCGATGCCTCCCAAACTGTCAATTTTGTTTGTTTTTAAACGGCTAAAAATAACATCTAAAACAAAGAACAGCCCAACTACGTTAACACCATGGCTTAACATTTGGATCATTGCGCCCTGCATGCCCTGTATGCCATTGGCTCCAAGCTTAAAAGACGCAAAAATACCAGCAGAAATTAAGCCTACGTGAGCAATAGAAGAATAAGCAATCAATCGTTTTGCATCTTTTTGTGTAAAAGCGATTAATGAGGCGTAAACAATACCTATTATAGACAAGCTAATGGCTAGGCAACTCCATTCCTGTACACCGTGTGGCACGATTGGCAATAGCCAACGGATTACACCATAAATACCCATTTTTAACATAATACCCGACAGCAACATTGTTCCTTGTGCAGGAGCGGCGGTATAAGTATCAGGTTGCCAAGTATGAAAAGGAAAAATCGGCATTTTAATCGCAAATGCAATAAAAAATGCCCAAAAAATCCAGCCCTGCTGAAAACCATCCAGGTTTAAAGCATAAAATGCCTGAATATTAAAATTATGTGCTGGGTTTTGAAGGTACAAATAAATAATACCCATTAACATAAATAAGGAACCGGCTATTGTATAGACAAAGAACTTCATGTTAACCTTAATACGGTCTTTGCCCCCCCAAACAGCACAGATAAAGTAAATAGGAATTAAGGCCGCTTCCCAGCCTATATAAAACAGAAATGCATCCATTGATGTAAATACAAGCAGTAAACCGCTCTGCATAAATAGAATTAAGGCATAAAAAGCCGATGCATTTTTATAAGCATGTTTATAGCTTGATAAAATAATGATGGGCACTAAAATATTAGTAAGCAAAACAACAAGCATGCTTATGCCATCTGCACCTACATGAAAATTAATTCCCAATTGCTGTATCCAAGGATAATTTACCTCAAACTGTGTTCCTGCATCAGGAATAAATTTTGTAAACAAACCAGCTGTAATTGCCAGTGAAAGAACTGATGCAGCCAGCGCAATATGTTTTGCAGTTTGCGCCTTTGCAAAAAATGCACATAACACAGCTCCTGCTAAAGGAAGAAAAATAAGTATTAAAAGTATTTCCATTATTAATTCTTTGAAGCCTTTTTATATGTATAAAAATGTATATAACAACAATGCGATGATTCCAAACACCATCATAAATATGTAAAAACCTACGTTTCCACTTTGTAATAAACGAATGCCTTTGCTGGCCTCATTTGTGCTCCAGCCTAAACCATTTACAATTCCATCAATTAATTTGGTGTCCAGTATTTTGTAAAAGAACCTAGAAAGCCCGTCTAAAGGTTTTGTAATTAGGAAATCGTAAATTTCATCCAAGTAAAACTTATTGTAGGATAGTTTTGCCAAAGCAGAACGTGGAGCTTCATCAGCTACAGGCACGTGACTATTTTTAACATATTTGACGTAAGCATAGATTAAAGCAACAAATGCGGTGATTGCTGAAATTCCCATTAATGTAAATTCTGTTGCATGGTCTAAATTTAATTCGTGTTGTGCAACTACAGGAGCAAGCCATTTGGAAAGCCACTCGTTCCCGCCAAAAAATACGTGAGGGATGTTAATAAATCCTCCTAATGCAGCCAAAACAGCTAATATCACTAAAGGAAAAGTCATTGCTTTTGGCGATTCGTGAATATGGCTCTCTGCATGGTGTGTACCACGGTACTTTCCTGAAAAAGTGAGAAACATCATTCTGAACATATAAAAAGAAGTTAGGAATGCTGTAAACACACCGATTGCCCAAAGTACTTTATTATGTTCGAAGGCATTTGCCAGAATTTCATCTTTAGAGAAAAATCCAGAAAAAGGAGGTAAACCTGCAATTGCAATAGTACCGATCATCATCGTTGCAAAAGTAATTTTAAGCTTTGATTTCAATCCGCCCATATGGCGCATGTCCTGTTCATGATGCAAGGCATGAATAACCGATCCAGCTCCTAAAAACAATAACGCCTTAAAGAAAGCATGGGTTAATACATGGAAAAACGAGCCTGTATATGCACCAACACCTAAACCTAAAAACATATAACCCAATTGCGACACTGTAGAATAAGCCAGCACCTTTTTGATGTCGGTTTGTGTTAATGCTATAATTGCTGCAATTAAAGCCGTTGCTGTACCTACAATAGCAATGATATTCTGTGTAAAAGGAGCCAAATCAAACAGCACGCTAGAACGGGCAATCATATAAATTCCGGCGGTTACCATAGTCGCCGCGTGAATGAGTGCAGAAACGGGCGTTGGCCCTGCCATTGCATCTGGCAACCAAGTAAATAATGGCAATTGAGCAGATTTACCGCAGGCTCCAATAAACAAAAGAATTGTAATTAATATAATAGTGCTGTTGCCCGGCAACATCGTTGCGGCCTGCGGGAAAATTTTTGCAAACTCTACACTTCCAAAAAAGTTAAACAGCAGAAAAACACCCAATAAAAAACCCAAATCGCCAATACGATTCATTACGAAAGCTTTTTTAGCTGCAGATGCATAAGCCGTATTGGTATACCAAAAGCCAATTAACAGGTAGGAGCATAAGCCAACGCCTTCCCAACCAATAAACATTACAATATAATTTGACCCAAGTACCAATAAAAGCATGAAGAATACAAACAGGTTCAGGTAACTGAAAAATTTACCAAAACCTTCATCACCATGCATGTAGCTTGTAGAATATAAATGAATTAAAAAGCCGATTCCAGTTATGATTAAAAGCATTATTGCACTTAAGGGATCAACTAAAAACGATAGGGGAATACTTAACTTTCCTGCACTGATCCAATCAAACAAAAATGCAGTATGTACTTTCTGTACATCGGCAGAGAGTTTGAAAAAAATCACCAAACTAATGATAAAGGAAGCCAGAATTACACCACTTCCGATAAAACCAATAAGGTTTTTAGATAAAGAATTTCTACCTAGCCCATTAATTACAAACCCAATAAGGGGCAATAATGGAACTAACCAGATCAATTGTTCTATTGTCATGCTAAAAAAATATATATTACCACTTAAGGCGATTTAAAACATTAATATCTATTGATTTCGTATTTCTATATACCATTACGATAATACTCAAACCTACTGCAACCTCTGCAGCAGCAAGTGCCATAATAAAGAATACGAAAACCTGTCCGGATGGATCATTATTGTGTACAGAGAAGGCTGTTAACAGCAAATTGACTGCATTTAGCATCAGTTCTACTGACATAAAAATTATGATCGCATTTCTACGCGTCAAAACACCTATTACTCCAATAGTGAAAATAATAGCACTTAAATAGATGTAATGATTTAGCGGAACGCCCTGAAGTTGTGTTGTTAAATTTTCCATTATGCTTCTACCTCATCTTTTTTCGACAATAAAACAGCGCCTACCATTGCGGCCAATAATAAAAGCGATGACAGCTCAAATGGCAGCAAAAATGGCCCGAAAAGTTCTTTTCCTAAATTTTCAACTAAGCCTAATCCGGGATTTTTTAAGATTAGTGGATTTGTAATCGCTGTTGCTTTCAAAGAACCAATTAGGGTTACAACTAAACAGCCTCCTGCAATTACACCTGCAATTTTAATCAATGGCGATTTTGCCGGTTCTGTTTCTTTGTTCAGATTAAGCAGCATGAGCACAAATAAAAACAACACCATAATGGCTCCCATGTAAACAATAAAGTTTACAACGGCTAAAAATTGTGCATTTAACAGCACATAGTGAACCGTAAAAGTAAAAAAAGTAAGGATTAAGTATAAAACGCTATGGATCGGATTTTTAGCAAAAATCACCATCAGCGAAAAAATAATACTTAATGTTGCTACGAAATAGAATACCTGTGTACTCATTAATTATTTGTTTTACTTCCCTTGTTACAGGGCACGAAGCAATCTTATTAGTTTTACGTCCATCGCATTAGGATTGCTCCGTTCCTCGCAATGACGGTATCGTTAATTATTTTTTCATCTCTAAAGGAGCCTCTACCAGCTTATCTTTACCGTAAATAAAATCTTTACGTAAATAATCCGCTGGTACAATTGGTCCGTCTAAATAAATAGCCTCTTTAGGACAAGCTTCTTCACATAAACCACAAAAAATACAGCGCAACATATTAATTTCATAAGTTGCTGCATATTTTTCTTCACGGTACAATGCTTTTTCTTCTGGCTTACGTTCTGCAGCAATCATTGTAATGGCTTCTGCCGGACAAGATAAAGCGCACAAACCACATGCTGTACAGCGCTCACGCCCTTCCTCATCACGCTTAAGGGAGTGCATCCCCCTAAAGTTAGTCGAAAACTCACGCTCAACTTCTGGATACCTTACCGTAGCTGTTTTCTTAAAAAGGTGACTAAATGTTATGGCCATCCCCTTTGCAATTGCAGGCAGGTACATTTTCTCCATTAATGTTAATGGCTTTTGTTCCAGTACTTTTTTCTTATTACTTAATGATTCCATATAAGTCCATCCCTTAACGGGATTTTTAAATATTATATTAATCCATCAACTAGGCAAAACCTAGTTAAGGTTTAAAATTTCTCTATAAATGCAATAACAACCCCTGTTATAATAATATTGGCAATTGCCAATGGGATTAATACCCTCCAACCCAAGTTCATCAGTTGATCATAACGGAAACGCGGGATGGTCCAGCGTACCCACATGAAGAAAAAGATGAATACAAATATCTTTGCAAATAAAACGGCTGCACCGAACAACGGTGCCCAAGTAGGCCCCAACAAGGTAGCCATATAATCCATACCCGGATAATTATAACCACCCCAGTATAATGTTGCCATTACCGCTGATGAAATAAACATATTGATATATTCAGCAAATAGGTAAAATCCTAATTTCATTGATGAATATTCAGTATGATAACCCCCAATTAACTCTGTTTCACATTCCGGTAAATCAAAAGGTGCTCTATTGGTTTCAGCGAAAGAACAGATTATAAAAATTAAAAAACCTAGTGGCTGATATAATACATTCCAATGCCAACCATGTTGTTGATCTACAATTTCCTTTAAGCTTAAGGTGTTGGTCATTAAAAGCAGGGCAATAATAGATAAGCCCATTGCAATTTCATAACTGATGTTTTGAGAGGCTGCACGTATAGCACTTAATAAGGAATACTTATTATTTGATGCCCAGCCACCGATCATAACCCCATAAACCCCTAAAGAAACCACTCCAAAAATGTATAAAACACCAACATTAATATCTGTAACCTGTAAAGGGATAATTTTATTGCCAATTACAACCGGACTGCCCCATGGAATTACTGCACTTGCAATACATGCTGTAAGCATGGCCAAGCCTGGGCCAACCATAAACAACCACTTATTTGAAGTTGCCGGGATAATTTCCTCTTTCATAAACATTTTCAATCCATCAGCTAGAGGCTGTAGGATTCCGAAAGGGCCGGCACGGTCTGGACCTAAACGGTCTTGTAAAAATGCCGCAACTTTACGTTCTGCATAGGTAGAATACATGGCAATTACTAAACTGATGCCGAAAACTATAGCAACCAGGATAAATTTTTCTATAACAAAACCGCTATCCATTAGTATTTTACTGTTTTATGTAATTCAATTTCATTTGCTGCCTGTAGAGCCTGATTGGGCTGAATAACATGCAAAGGCTTTAAAGTTTCGTAATGATTTGAAGCAATAACCGAAGTATCGTCAATATGCGTTGGGTGTTCAATTACCCAGTCTGAGGTTTTCTTTTTATCAAAGCGACAGGTATTACAGATAAATTCTTCTACTTCGCCAAATTGATCTTTACGGGCTGTAACCCGTAAAACATCTTCTCCTTTATACCAAAGTGTTACTTTACCATTGCATTTTTCATGGTCACAGTTGCGGTGTGCATCAATTGGCTTAGTAAACCATACCCGGTTTTTAAAGCGGAATGTTTTATCTGTTAAAGCACCAACAGGGCAAACATCAATTACGTTTCCTGAAAAATCATTATCAACGGCCTGTGTAATGTATGTAGATATTTCTGAATGATCACCGCGATTTAAAATGCCGTGAACCCGCTTATTCGTAATTTGATCGGCGGTAAACACACAACGGTAGCATAAAATGCAACGGTTCATATGCAATTGGATTTTATCGCCAATATCAATGCGTTCAAAAGTACGGCGCTCAAACTCATAGCGTGTTTTTTGCAAACCGTGTTCATAACCTAGGTTTTGTAAATCGCACTCTCCTGCCTGATCACAAACCGGGCAGTCTAAAGGGTGATTAATCAACAGAATCTCTACAACACCCGCACGTGCTTCTAAAACTTCGGGCGAAGTGATGTTTTGCACTTCCATCCCATCCATTACAGTTGTACGGCAAGATGCAACCAATTTAGGCATTGGGCGAGGATCTTTTTCAGAGCCTTTGCTCACCTTAACGATGCAGGTACGGCACTTGCCTCCACTACCTTCAAGCTTAGAATAATAGCACATGGCAGGCGGTACAATATCTCCTCCTATTTGCCTTGCCGCATTTAGAATGGTTGTACCGTTATCCACCTCTACTGTTATCCCATCTATCGTAACCTTAATTTTTTCACTCATGGTTAATGATAATCTTTATTTTTCTTCCGTTACCGGAGCTTTTTCTATCGGTACAGCATAATTTGCTAAACCATAATTTTGTTGTTGGCTCTTCACAGGCTCTTTCACATGCCACTCAAACTCATCTCTGAAATGACGGATTGCACTGGCTACAGGCCAAGCTGCCGCATCGCCCAAAGGACAAATTGTATTGCCTTCAATTTTTTTAGAAACATCAACAAGCAAATCAATATCACTCATATTGCCATGCCCATGCTCTATTTTATGTAATACTTTTTCCATCCATCCCGTTCCTTCACGGCATGGTGAACATTGTCCGCAACTTTCATGGTGGTAAAAACGTGCAAAATTCCAGGTATTTCTAACAATACACTGATCTTCATCAAAAGCAATAAAACCTCCAGAACCTAACATGGTTCCAGTTGCAAAACCACCTTCTGATAAGGATTCGTAGCTCATTAGGCGAGGTTCGCCATTTGCATATTTCAGCGTTAAGTTTGCCGGTAAAATTGGCACAGATGAACCACCTGCAACTGTTGCTTTTAAGCGTTTTCCGTTGGAGATTCCCCCACAATATTCATCTGAATAGATAAATTCTTCTACCGGCAAGCCCAATTCAATTTCGTAAACCCCAGGTTTAACTAAGTTTCCCGAAGCTGATATGAGTTTTGTTCCTGTACTTCTGCCAATACCAATTTTGGCATACTCTTCGCCACCGTCATTGATAATTGGGACAACTGCGGCAATAGATTCTACGTTGTTTACTACCGTTGGGCAACCATATAAACCAGCTATAGCCGGAAAAGGAGGTTTAATACGGGGATTTCCTCTCTTGCCTTCAAGCGATTCTAACAAAGCCGTTTCTTCACCGCAAATATAAGCACCCCCACCTGGTTGTACATATAATTCTAAATCATACCCGGTACCTAAAATATTTTTGCCCAACCAACCTGCAGCTTTAGCTTCGGCAATTGCCTTTTCTAAAATGCGGATCTGAGGCATCATTTCTCCACGAACATAGATGTAAGAAACTTTTGCGCCCAATGCAAAACTTGCCACAATCATACCTTCTATTAAAGCATGTGGAATATGCGTCATTAAATACCGGTCTTTGAAGGTTCCCGGTTCAGATTCATCTGCGTTGCAAACCAAATAACGTGCAACCCCTTCTGGCTTAGCCAAAAAGCTCCATTTCATTCCAGTTGGGAAACCCGCCCCCCCCCGGCCACGTAAGCCTGATTTCTTAACTTCCTCAACAACTTCGTCAGGTGTCAATGTTTTAAGGGCTTTTTCCACAGCACGGTAACCACCTTTTTGGCGATAGACCTCAAGTGTATTGATGCCTGGTACGTTTATATGCTCAAGTAATAATTTGCGACTCATTTTATATACCCCTAAATCCCCTAAAGGGGAATTTTTCCCCTCGTTTTTAACTCCCCATTTAGGGAGCCGGGGGGTTATTTATTTTTCAAACTCTCAATCAATTTATCTACACTTTCTTCTGTAAGGTTTTCATAGAAAGTATATTCAGGACTAATTTGCAAAACCGGGCCATAACCACATGCGGCTAAGCACTCAACACCCCTAAAACTGAACAGCCCATCGGCAGTAACCTCTCCTTCTTTTACGCCCAGCTTATTTTCTAAGTGTTTTAATATTTTTTCGGCACCCACTAAACAGCATGGACCTGTACGGCAAACCTCCATTGCATATTTACCATGGGGCTTCAAAAAGTACATACTATAAAAGGTTGCTACTTCATATACTTCAATTGGCAGTATATTTAAATATGCGGCAACTTGATCCATTGCCGAAGTGCTCACCCAAAGGTATTCTGCCTGCACAAGGTGTAAAATAGGCAATAAAGCCGACTTATGTTTCCCTTCCGGATAACGGCTTTTGATTTCATCAAATTTGGCCAGCAATTCTGATGAAAAAGATACAGGTACTTGTTCTTCTACTTTAAGCATCTAATTCTCCTGCAATAATATTCATACTACTCATATTAATGATGGCATCTGATAACAGCATGCCCTCACTCATAGGCGCAAACATTTGGTAATTTATAAAACTGGGCCTGCGGAAGTGTAAACGGTATGGAGTACGGCCACCATCATTAATTAGATAAAAGCCCAACTCTCCATTGCCACCTTCTACAGCATGGTATACCTCTGCCTTAGGGGCATCAATTTCACCCATCACGATTTTAAAGTGATAAATCAATGCTTCCATATTATTATAAACCTCTTGTTTTGGAGGAAGATAAAACTCAGGAACATCGGCATGAAAAATACCTTTAGGCTCTTCTTTAATTTTCACTAAAGCCTGTTCAATTATGCGGATACTTTGCCACATTTCTTCGTTTCGCACTAAATATCGATCATATATGTCGCCACTTGTGCCAACCGGAACCTCAAAATCAAAATCTTGATATGATGAATATGGATCACTTACACGCACATCGTAATCTACACCTGTTGCACGCAAAAGCGGGCCAGTCCAGCTGTAGTCTAAAGCTTGTTCCTGAGTTACTTCTGCAACACCTGCAGTACGGTCAATAAAAATACGGTTACGGCTTAAAAGATTTTCAAATTCCCTTAAAGCAACAGGAAACTCCTTTAAAAATTTATTGATTTTTGCAAAAGCAACATCATTAAAATCACGTTCAAAACCGCCTATACGGCCAATATTTGTCGTTAAACGTGCACCACAAACCTCTTCAAATATTTCATAAATATGTTCACGAAACTGAAAAAGATATAAGAAAGTAGTGGTTGCGCCAGTATCCTGACCGATAATTGTATTACAAATAATGTGATCGGCTATTCTTGAAAGCTCCATTATGATTACCCGCAGATAATCAACACGTTTAGGCAATTGGATATTCAGCAACTTTTCTACAGTCATATGCCATCCCATATTATTAATAGGAGATGAGCAGTAATTTAAGCGATCTGTAAGTGGCGTAATTTGATAAAAAGGGCGGTGTTCAGCAATTTTCTCAAAAGCACGGTGTATGTATCCTATTGTGGAAACACCACTTACAATACGTTCACCGTCTAACTGCAATACATTTTGAAAAACACCATGCGTTGCCGGATGCGTTGGGCCTAAGTTTAAAGTTACCAGCTCACTCTGCGGATCATTATCAGTATATACCGGATGGTTATGATTCATATAATTACCTTCCAAAAAATTCGTCTTTTTTATCTACCCTGTTCGGATCTTCCAAAGGATATTGCTTCAACATTGGATGTACGCCTAAATCATCCATATTTAAAATACGGCGCAGATCAGGATGACCTTCAAATTTCACCCCAAAAAGATCATAAGTTTCTCGCTCCATCCAATTAGCGCCTTTCCAAACCGTTGTTGCAGTTGGGATGGTTGGGTTTTGCTCTGAAATAAAAACCTTAATCCTAACCCTTGCTTTCTCAACCATATTATGCAGATGATAAACGACCGCAATACCATGATCTTTTCCTGGATAGTGAACAGCTGTAATATCAGTTAAAAAATTAAAGCCAATATCACTTTTAAGAAATGAAAGGACATTTATAATAACATCTTTAGTTGTTGCAAAAGTTAACAGGCCATAAGGCTCGGAAACGGCAGTAACTTTAGTGCCAAACTTGGTTTCCAACTTGGCTAGAATAGTATGATTTAAAGTCGTTTCTTCCATTATTTAATGCCGTATTGACCTAAAAGTTCTTTATAGTAGTCAGAATTTCTTCTTCTGCCAGATTCATTTTTCACCAAATCCTGAATGCGCTGAAAGCCATCTAAAATAGCTTCGGGCCTTGGCGGGCAACCCGGTACATATACATCAACCGGAATCACTTCATCAATACCCTGCAGAACAGAATAGGTATCAAAAATACCGCCACTGCTTGCACAAGCACCAACAGCCATTACCCAACGGGGTTCTGCCATTTGAATATAAACCTGCTTTAATACTGGAGCCATTTTTTTAGCAATAGTACCCATCACCATTAAAACATCGGCCTGACGAGGAGAAAAACTTAAGCGTTCTGCACCAAAACGACCTAAATCGTAGTGCGAACCCATGGTTGCCATAAATTCAATCCCACAACAGGATGTAGCAAAAGGCAAAGGCCACAAAGAGTTTGAGCGGGCTAAACCAATTACCTTATCCATAGAAGTAGCAAAAAAGCCAGATCCTTCTATTCCTGGAGGTGCATCAACTATATTAATTTCACTCATGTTTTTAAACAAAAAATGCTCATCCTTTTACAGAATGAGCAACAAATTTACAATTTTTAAAGGCAATTAAACTAGGCTTACCAGATTTAGAACCTTTCTAAATAACTTGATCGATAATCAATTATAACTGTACTATATTATTAAATAGAGTTGTTAAACACTTAATTCCAATCTAAAACTTTCTTTTTAAGCACATAAATGAAGCCCAGCAATAAGGTCCCCATAAATATGAACATCTCTATCATTCCATCCATCCGCAAGGTTCTGAAATTCACTGCCCATGGATACATGAAAATCACTTCAACATCAAACAGTACAAAAAGTATGGCCACTACAAAATATTTTACTGAGAATGGCTGTCTCGCATTACCAACAACTTTAATACCTGCTTCAAATGTTTCTAATTTATCACTGGTTTTTCGCTTTGGGCCTAGAATATGTGTAAAAAACAATGTAGTTACTACAAATCCTAAAGCTACGATCACTTGAAATATAATGGGTAAAAAATCTATTGAGGTACTTTGCGCTTGCATAATTTCTATTTTTCCTTACAAAAGTAAAAGAAAAAGGCAGGATTACAAACCCTGCCTTTTCTGAATTAAATTTATTTAACTATTTACCTTTAGGCTTTGCAGCTGGTGCAGCAGTTAATTCTTTCAATTTAGCTGGTGCATAGGTTGCAGTTGGGTCTATAGCTATACTTTTTGTGAAAAAGTCGATTGCTTTTTGTTTATCTCTTTTAGAAAACCATTCACCTAAAATATCATAGGCTTCTGTTAAATTTGCTTTGTTTGCAGCAACTTCTTCTGGCTTAACCAAAGTTATGAATCTTTCGTAATGAGGTATCGCTAAACCTTTTGGATTTGCTTTATCATCCATAAGGTTATTTATTCTAGCTCTATAAAATGAAGCCAAGGCTAAATCAGGAGATAGTTTTTCTAAAGTTCCTAAGGCTGTATCTGCTCTAACTAAACCTGCAATATCTAAAGATCTTTTTTCTTTTTGATCAAAATAAGCCTGGTAAAAACGGGCTACACCGATATAATAATAGTTATAAAGTGCTCCTTTACCATTTGGGTTATATTTTGTAGCCAATTCATACGTATCAGCCGCTTTACCATATTTTTTAGCTTTCATTAACGAACCTGCCACATCTGCTAAAGCCTCTGCATTTACAGAGTCTAATTTGGTTGCTTCAACAATGTTTAAGGTTGCCAAACTATCCTGACCTGCCTGAAGTTGTGCTTTACCTAAATACAGGTAATCATTACTCAAGATTTTTGATTTGTCTTTATTTTTTGCAAAAAACTCATTCATATACTGTAAAGCCTGAGGATAATTTTTGTTTTCAAAAGCAGCCCATCCTTTCATTCTGGCTACAATTACACTTTGAGGATCGTTAGGCGATACATTTAACTGAGAAGCCACTTGTTCTAAGGTTTGATAATCTTTTGCATAAAACAAGAACTGTGCATAACGCAGTTGAGACTCTAAAGACTTATCTGTTAAATCTAAATATTTTTTATAGTTCTCAATTGCTTTAGCTGCTTTTTCTTTATCCGTACCAAAGTTACTCCACATTAAGTAAAGTTCGCCAAGCTCACGGTAAGCCGGGCCATAATTTGGATCAGCAGCGATTACATCTTGAAGCTCTTTTTCACTTTCAGCAAATGCCCTGGATTGTTTATACATTCTACCCGTTTGTACTTTAGCTCTTCTATTGGTTGGATCAATATCAGCCACTCTGAAATAAGGGCCCAAAGCTTCTGAGTTTTTCAACTGCAAGGCATACGCATCACCAAGTGCTACAAATACTTCTGCATCTTTATCCTTAGCATCCAACTCATCTGCTTTGTTCAAGTTGGCCAATGCATTTTCAAAGTCAGGTTTTGAAACCATATCCTCAGATTTATTTTGCGCTAAATATGCTTTTCCAATAGCTAAATAAGTTTTATAATCTTTAGAAGCGATTGAAACAGCCTTATCAAAGTTTGTTTTAGCAGATGTTGGGTTATCTGACAATAAATCTGCCTCACCCAATCCAGCATAATTACTTGCATTTTTCGCATCAGCAGCTATCCCTTTACTAAATACAGCTTTAGCTGAATCTATATAACCAGTTTTCAAATAAACCAGTCCTAGATTATAATAGTTATCACCATTTGTGGCTTGAGTGTTAACCAATGTTTTAAGCATTGATTTTGCTTTTTGATACTGTTCAGCATCTATGGCTTTTTTCGCATCGTTCAAATTTTGAGCAAAAACTGCAGAACCCATCAACACTAAACCTACATTTAAGGTTATTGCTTTCTTTAAAATTTTCATTGGATAATAATTTGATTTTAATGGTTACGAAGCTTGTACGAATTGCTGTTTCTTTAACAACACTCATACTGTTTTCAATATATTATTTAATTAAATGGTTAACGTTATTCAATTATAACAGGTTTTTATTTTTCTTTTAAGTTAATTTCTCTTGGCATTAATTTATGTGGCCCAAGTCCAGATTTAAGTACAATTAGCTGTCCTCTCTGGCTTCTTAACCATGTTGCAAATCCTGTGCCTAAACCATCCCTGCCCTCACAGTCGTATATATTTACATTTCTAAGAAATGGATATACGCCATTGATCAGGTTATTTTGTGTAGGTTTATAAAACTGGTCATCCCCAATTTTTCCCTTAAGGTTTTTAACCCCCAAAAGCTTAACTTTAGCTAAATCGGCGGCCATTTCCAGCGTATTATCGGTCACCCAATTTACGCCCAATATACCAATATAGTTTTTATCCTGTGCAACAAATTTGATTACTTCATTGCTGTTATTTTTCGCGTACACACCTTTTTGAGGAAACTGACTAATATTTGCCAGTTTTTTAAAATATTGAAAGGTGCTTGAGTAGGCGTTGTCAAATATTAATTTTTTCTCGGAATCCTTCCCCTGTAAGATATTAATCACTTCATTAACGGTAATTGTACTGTCAATATTGTCTTTATTTGTAATTAAAGCAATACCATCGACAGCAAAGCGTGAAGCATTGATCCTGATGTTTCTTTTGGCATAAAACCGCTCTTCCTCCGGAGTGAGTTCGCGTGTCAATACAGCTACACGTACACTATCATTTAAAAAAGCCGGAAGCATCTTTTCTTCAGGTTTATTTAAATTGATGATTCTTGCCTGAGGATAATCTAAGCTAAAAATTTCAATTTGCTTTTGCACAATAGGACCTACACTTTCATCTACAAGTATGGTGAGAGATCCGGAAGTTCTGGTTTCCTTTACTTCTTCTGTTTTTTTTGATTTACATGCAGTAAAGAACAGGAAGATAAAAATTATAGAAAGATTTTTCATTATAACTAATTACGTCTGCCCAAGCTTAAAAGCCTTACAAAAGCATAAATGATTAAAAATATGCCAATACCGATTTTATAGGATTTAGCCATATTTAATGGAATTGCATTCCAGAAAATAAAAGCTAGCCCCATAACTAGGTAAAACACAAACATAATAAGGCCTAAAATAAGCAAAAATCGCTGTTTAGGCGATTTTTGCTTAAAGATATCAAAGTTTAACATCTAGTTTTCAATTAATTAGCTAACGTGAAGTTAATATTGATATTATATTTAACACGTACTGGTTTACCATTTTGAATACCAGGAATCCAACGTGGGCTTCCTTTTAATACTCTGATGGCTTCTTCATCTGTTCCACTACCTAAACCACGTGTAACCGTGATGTCAGTAAGTTTACCGTCTTTTTCTACAACGAAAGATAAGAATACCTTTCCTTGAATATTGTTTTCAACGGCCATTGGAGGGTATTTTAAGTTTTTCTGTACGTATGCATAAAACTTATTGATACCACCCACGAACTCTGGTGATTTCTCGATGCTCACAAAGTCATAAACATTGTTATCATCAACCGCTACCGCTTCTTCTCTTCTCGGACCATTTCCTACCGGACCTGCAATCACGATATTGTCTGGTGCAGTTGGGTCACCTTTTATTTCCCGTTGACCTGGATCAGTTGTTTTCAGTTTCTCCACTGTTGGTGGTTCATCACGTACCTGCTCATCCGGTTTTACAATTGGAGGTGGCATTTTAACCTGATCCACTTTTGGTGGCGGTGGTTCTACCGGTGGTGGTGGCGGTGTTTCTGGGTTAACTGGTGGTGGTGGCGCAAGAACAACTTCTTGTGCCTTTAATACTTCATCATCATGAGACATAGAGCCTTTAATCAGGCTATATATCTTTGGTGAGAAAAATAATAATAGAAAGAAAACTGAGCCGATCACTAGTGCTTTGGTTGTGTTTGCACCACTTCCTTTACGCAACTGATAAGCACCGTAGTTTTTGTTTTTATCAGCAAAAACCACTTCAAGCCATTCCTTTCTAAATATATCTAATTTTGACATAATTATTTATTTTATTGATTATAAAATCCCTTGTTGCTTCATGGCCTGCTTTTCATTATCCAGAATATTTTCATCATCAATCTGACGAACTTTAACTTTCAAAATTTCCAGTTCATCCATTATATCAACAAAATTTCTGAAAGTTGAACCTGTTGTTGGCTTTACCAACACAACAAAGTCACCTGAAACGCCAGAGGCATCTGCTTTCTTTCTGTTGTCTATAATAGATTTATCTACCTGATCTAATGACTCAATAGTTGGTGCTGATTCTCCTGCAACTCCCATATACCAAGCTACCTTATCTTTTTTCCCCAATAAGATTGTCATTGTTTTACTGGCTTTAAGCTCCAGTTTATTATCTTTTAGGTTCTCATCTTTATCTGGCTTAACAATATCCATTGCTTGTGGTGTAGATATTGTTGTCGTTAAAATAAAGAAGGTAACCAGAAGAAACATCAAATCCACCATGGGAGTCATATCAACTCTTGGTGTGGCCTTTTTCCCGCCTGTGTTTAATTCTGCCATTTCTTATTTCTTTTTAGCCTCAGCGTTTGTAACCAATAAAAATTTATTCACTTTTTGCTTCTGTAAAACATCGATGATCTTTTTTACAACAGGATATTCTTCATTTGCATCTCCTTTAATACTCACACGCATTTGTTGAGAATTGATTTCTGCATTTGCTTTACGGGCATTTAAAACCCATGAATTTAACTGGTTATCAGTTGAATCTGTAGGAATTCCTGTCTGTACACCTGGCTTCATACGGTCTGATCCAGACATTGCAATAAAGCTTTTAAGGTTTGCCAAAGGCACACCAAAGGTACCGATTACAGAGAATCTTTGTTTTTCTAATGGGCTAAAATCTATTTTGTATTGCTCTCCCATTAGTTCCAAAGTTCTTTCTCTTACTTTATTTCCAGCTACTTCAAAGAAAACCTTACCCTGACCGATTGTTAAAATCGCATTGTTTTCCGCTGGCACCTTAAACTCATAAGTTGATGAGGGTGTGTTTACGGTTAGGGGTTCTGGTTGCCTTGCTGTAGCCGTTAATATGAAGAAAGTAAGCAACAGTGAAGCCACATCACACATGGCCGTCATATCTGTTACTGTACTTGTTCTTTTAACTTTTATTCTAGGCATAATATAAATTACTAGTTTTTTAAATAATGATGATCTTTTTTCCGGTTTTCCATAAAGCCGGTAAAAATTATTTCAAAATTTTATTTATGCGTACTAGCGTAAGTTTGAACGATGCTGAAACCTGCTTCATCAATTGCATAAGTTAACTTATCAATTTTTGAAGTTAAAACGTTATACATGATAATTGCTACTGTAGAAACCAAGATACCTGTTGCTGTGTTAATCAAAGCCTCAGAAATACCTACTGCTAATGCTGATTGATCTGGGGCTCCAGAGTTAGCCAAACCAGCGAATGCACGGATCATACCAGTTACAGTACCTAATAAACCTACTAACGTACCGATAGAAACTAAAGTTGCAATTACAGTTAAGTTTTGCTCTAACATTGGCATTTCTAAAGCAGTTGCTTCTTCTACTTCTTTTTGTATTGCTACAATTGACTGCTCTACATCCATATTGGTGTCAGCCTCTACCTCACTGTATTTTTTTAAACCAGATTTGATTACGTTTGCAACTGAACCTTGTTGTTTATCACATTCTGCTCTAGCAGCCTCGATGTTACCTGCGCTTAATAAACCTTGTACTTTACGGATAAAAGTATCTAAGCTGCTTTTTCCACTTGCTTTTCCGATCACAATAAAGCGTTCGATTGAAAATACGATTACTACTAAAAGTAAACCAACCAAAATAGCAACAATAGGACCTCCTTTATAAGCCGTTCCAAGGTAGTTTCCAGCTAGTGGTAATTTTTCTCTGTCTCCATCAATAAAGTTGCTTCCTTCTCCAAATACGAATCTCCATACACCGAATCCTATTATGATACAAATTGGAATAACGAATGTTGCAAATACATTTGAAGCACTTGAAGAGCTCTCTTTTTTTACTGTTGTTGGTTTTGGTGCGTTTGCCATTTTTTTTGAATTTTTAGTTTTAGTTCTGTTTTAAAATTATATTTTATTTTTTTTATATACACACAACGCTTGTTTATTAAATTTTGTTGCGATAACAAATTTATAACTTTGATTTAAATTACAAATTAATAAATCAATAAACAATTAAATCGTTACCTACTAAAATCCGAATAATTCCCGTTTAGTGTATAATAAAAAAAGAATTGCCCCGACCCGAAGCAATTCTTTCACAATAAAAACTAAAAAAAAATCCATTTGCAAATTTTTCGTCCAAAAAATGCATTTTAAGTCACATTTAACATAAATTTAACGATTAGAAATTGATTTTCACATCCTGCATCATGAAATGACGCCCAAATACAACCAATTGGAATAATTTGAAGATTCAAGACAGACACCTAACATGCAGTATAATCAAGTATTAAAACAACTACAACAAAGGACTGCAATAACATACGTTTTAAAAATTAACTCAAATAATCTAATCTTCTAAACAGGGTTATCCATCTATTTATACGCTTTACACACCCTAAACATTTGAACGTTCAAGGCGGCACAACATGCCATAAAAAATAAGGCCAACAAGATTGAATCCTGCTGGCCTTACTACCCTTAATTTATGAATTACTGAAATTCTACAGGCACATTTTCAAATTGTCTATAATTTTCTTCAAACGCATCTGCCAGCTCCTGAGCCTTAACATGATAAGCCTGTTTGTTTGCCCAAGTTTCTTCCGGGTTTAAAATTTCTGCTGGTACATCTGGACAGCTTGTTGGCATCATCAATTTAAATATACGGTGCTCTTGATAATCTATGTTGTTCAGTGTTCCGTTCAATGCCGCTGTAATCATTGCCCGGGTATATTTTAAACTCATGCGCTGACCTGTTCCATAAGGTCCTCCTGTCCATCCGGTATTCACCAACCAGACCGATACGTTATTTGCTTTCATTTTTTCCCCCAGCAACGAGGCGTATTTTGATGGATGAAGGGGTAAAAATGCCTTCCCAAAGCAGGCTGAAAAAGTTAACTGTGGTTCTGTTACGCCCGCCTCCGTTCCTGCAACTTTTGCAGTGTATCCATTAATAAAATAATACATAGCCTGTTCTACGCTAAGTTTGGAAATGGGTGGCAGTACACCAAATGCATCAGCTGATAAAAAGAATATATTTTTAGGAATAGGTGCGATAGAGGGTAGGATTGCGTTGTCAATATAATCAATTGGATAGGCTACACGCGTATTTTCCGTTTTATCGATATTTGAAAAATCTACATCACGGCTATCTGAAAAGTAATTGATGTTTTCAAGCAATGCGCCAAATTTTATCGCTTTAAAAATCTGCGGTTCTTTTTCTTCTGTTAAGTCTACACATTTTGCATAGCATCCACCTTCAAAATTAAATATGGAATGTGCTCCCCAACCATGTTCATCATCGCCAATCAACCCTCTGTTTGGATCAGCAGAGAGCGTAGTTTTACCAGTTCCCGATAAGCCAAAGAATATAGCCGTATCACCCGATGTACCTACATTTGCTGAGCAGTGCATTGACAGTGTATTTTTATAAGTAGGCAGTATGAAGTTTAAGACAGAGAAAATACCCTTTTTAATTTCTCCGGTATAACCGGTTCCACCTATTAAAATCATTTTCTTAGTGAAATTAATCACTGAAAAATTTTGCTGCCTGGTTCCATCCGCTTGTGGATCAGCCAAAAAGCCAGGTGCCGCGATGATTGTCCACTCCGGCACAATGGTTAAATCTTCTTCTTCTGGTCTGATAAAGAGATTGTTTGCAAATAAATTTTGGTAAGCGGTTTCGGTAATGACCCTTATTGATATGGAATAATCTTTGTCGGCACATGCGGATACATCTCTAACATAAATTTTCTTGTTGTTGAGGTAGTTTGTGATTTTATCAAAAAGGCCATCAAACTTTTCAGTGGCTATTTTAATGTTAATGTCTCCCCACCAAACTGCATTTTCAGTCAGACTGTCGCAAACAATAAAACGATCTTTAGGCGAACGCCCTGTAAATTGCCCCGTGTCAATGGCCAGGGCTCCTGAACTGGCCAAACCACCTTCATGATTTAGCAATGCTTCTTCTACGAGCTCGGCTGTAGATAATTGATATTTTAGCCCTAAACTTGGTTTTAGATTTAAATAGCTTAAATCGGGCATTTGCAATTTAATTTTGCGCATAACAATAAATAAGTTAGTGTTGCAAAGGTATAGAGATATCTTGCAAAAAACCGAGTATTTCATACTCTTTTTTTACTTATTGTGCCAAGTACACTATGACTTTAATACCTAACAAACAGTATTTTATGCTAAAAAAATAAGGCTCATTTTTACACTAAGCCTTATTCTACAATTGCAACATCTTCCTATAATCTTTTTAGTTGGTTATAGATGATTACAGTTAGCCCCCCGCTCTTTTCACCTTATAACCTTCTTTTTGCAATATTGACAGCACCTTATCCCGCACATCTCCCTGTATAAGTATCTCCCCATCTTTAACCGAACCTCCAACGCCACATTTAGTTTTGAGCATTTTACCCAGTACATCCAGGTCGTCAGCTTTACCAATAAATCCGGTAATAAGCGTAACTGCTTTTCCGCCCCTATTTTTTTTATCAAGCATGACACGTAAATTCTGTTGCTGGCTTGGAAGGGTTACAGTATCATCTATTTCTTCTTGATATTCAAATTCCGGATTTGTGGAATACATAATTCCACCTAAGTCACTTAAACTATTCTTTTTAGGCTTCATGTCAAACAGGTATTGGGATAATTAATTACGGAACGATCACTTCCAAAGACAAGGGTTTTACAGCAATCTCAATTTCAGCTCCCATGTTTATGGGTTCGCCATCTACATGAACTGGCGCTTCCTTTTCTCTGTAAATCTTAATGTTGCTTCCTTTTATAATTTCGATCATAGCAGATGTTTCTGCTTTTGACCGTATCATTACATAAGTTAAAATGGGCAATTTTAATAAAGAAAATGGCTTAATGATACAAACATCCAGCAAGCCATCCTTTACAGAGGCTGTAGGTGATATATATACATCATTGCCGTATTGTGATGAGTTGGCAATGCTGATGGCAAATGCTTCGCGTTTATATTCTATACCGTCTATTACTATTTTATACTGCTGCACTTTATAGTTGACGATCTCTCTAAAACCAAGTTTGACATAGCCACTGAGCCCACGTTTTTTATGCCCAGAGAAAAGCGCACTTAAATGTGCGTCAAAGCCCATTCCAGCTAAGTTAAAAAAACATGTGCCATTAAATGTTGCAGTATCAATATGATCTGTTTTTAAATTATTAAGGATAAAAATAGCTTCTTTAATATTTTTTGGGATTTTAAGAAAGCGGGCTAAACCATTTCCAGAACCCAATGGAAGAATACCCAGTACTTTTTTATGTTTTAATACAATTGTTGCAACTTCATTTATCGTTCCGTCACCTCCTGCTGCCACAATGATGTCAAAATTTTTGTGCACGGCCTCCTCTGCAATCTCTTTGGCATGCCCCACATGCTCGCTAAAACTAAAATTAGGATTAAATTTATTCCGGTCTAAATATCGGTCAATTATAGCTGGAACACGTTTTTTCTGCTTTCCTCCGGAAATTGGATTGATAATAAACAGGATATTAATTTTGTTTTGCAAAGCTTTAAAATTGAAGGCACAAAATAATCTATAATTTTTGAAATAAAGAAAATATAGTATTTTTGCAGCGTTAATGTGGACTGATTTGCGAGGCTTTAGGGAACTATAGCGCGATTGCAACCACGTAAAAAAAAGTGCTAATGCCTTCCTTAGTTAATTCTGAGCCTATTTTTAAGTTTTTAGCACTTTATTAAACTGTTTAATTTTTACCATTAATTTTTTAATAATGTCGTATCTATTTACATCAGAATCCGTTTCTGAAGGTCATCCGGATAAAATTGCCGATCAGATTTCGGATGCACTAATTGATAACTTTTTAGCATTCGACCCAGAATCAAAAGTTGCTTGCGAAACATTAGTTACTACCGGACAAGTTATTTTGGCTGGCGAGGTAAAATCTAAAACATATTTGGATGTACAGCAAATTGCACGCGATGTAATCCGTAAAATTGGTTATACCAAAAGTGAATATATGTTTGAGGCAAATTCTTGTGGCATTTTATCTGCAATACACGAGCAGTCGCAAGATATTAATCAGGGTGTAGACAGAAAGACAAAAGAAGAGCAGGGTGCGGGCGATCAGGGCATGATGTTTGGTTATGCAACGAATGAAACTGAAGATTTTATGCCTCTTGCTTTAAATCTTTCTCATAAACTTTTGCAGGAACTTGCAGTTTTAAGACGTGAAAATAAAGAAATCACCTATTTACGCCCAGATGCAAAAAGCCAGGTAACTTTAGAGTATGATGACAACAATAAGCCTGTAAGAATTGATGCGATTGTGATTTCTACTCAACATGATGATTTTGATGAGGAAACCATAATGCTGGCTAAAATCAAGAAAGATCTTGTTGAAATTTTAATTCCTAGAATTATTAAGAATAACCCTGCTTACGCACATTTGTTTAACGATCAAATCCAATACCACATTAATCCGACCGGAAAATTTGTTATTGGCGGACCACATGGTGATACGGGCTTAACCGGAAGAAAGATCATTGTTGATACTTACGGCGGAAAAGGTGCACATGGTGGTGGCGCATTTTCTGGTAAAGACCCTAGTAAGGTAGATAGAAGCGCGGCTTACGCAACCCGCCATATTGCTAAAAATTTAGTTGCCGCTGGTGTAGCTGATGAAATTTTAGTTCAGGTAAGTTATGCTATTGGGGTAGCAAAACCAATGGGTATTTTTATAGAAACCTATGGTACTGCAAAGGTAAATTTAACGGATGGAGAAATTGCTAAAAAAGTGGAGTCTATTTTTGATATGCGCCCTTATTTTATTGAGCAGCGCTTGAAGTTAAGAAATCCGATTTACAGCGAAACCGCTGCATATGGTCATATGGGGCGCAAACCAGAAACCGTAAGCAAAACTTTTAGAACACCTAACGGAGAGGAAAAAACAGTATCTGTTGAACTCTTTACCTGGGAAAAGCTTGATCATGTTGATCAGGTTAAGTCCGCTTTCGGGATTTAATAAATTTAATATTAACGTTATTTCGGATAGCAGCTTTACACATAGAGGTATGCACTTCCCGAAATAACGTTTCTTTTTATATGCCTTTTAGCTGCATATAAGATTCTTCTTTGGAAGCAATATAGGCATCATCAATTGCATAAGTTTTTATTGAAGCTATTTTCATTTCATCTATTGCATCCACAAAATTTTTGTAGGTTGAGCTTTTTGTAGGTTTAATAATTACAATCATTTCTTTACCAGGGTTATGGCGGTATAATTTGGCCACACTTAGCTTATTTGATAAGATCTCTTTCTGTATGCTTTCTAGTGGAACAGTTTGCATATTTGCCTTTTCTGCTTCACCCATATAATAGACAGTTTGATTATTTTTACCCAACAAAATAGTCATTGTTCTAGATGAGGGATAGCCTGTTTTTTCAACCCCTGGAATGGGCTTCGCAATATCTGCGGCATTTAACTGCCCTAAAGAAGTGGTCAGCATAAAAAAAGTAGTGAGTAAAAACATTAAATCTACCATTGCAGTGAGGTCTACTCTTGGCACTGGTTTTTTCATTCTTCCTTTAACAGCCTTGCCGTTTTCAGGAGCGTTTAGTGTAGCCATAATTGATGTCGTTTTTATGATGATGCACAAAACAACCAAATTTCACACCGCCTATTAATATTAATGTTATTGAAACTATTTATTATAATGTTTGTTTTTATATTAAAAATAACGAAATCATGGAACAGCCAATAGCAATGAACACCCTAAGTCAGATTTTAGAGAAACTGAGACTTAAAGGAAAAGATAATGAATTAAAGATGTCTGATCATGGTAAAATGCAAAGTAAAAGCCTCAGCAAAATTTATAAACCGGAAGATTTAACCATTGTTAAAACCTATCGATTTGAAGGCGATTCAGACCCCGCAGATAATTCTGTACTATACCTTGTAGAAGACGAGGAAAAGAACATAGGCTATATATTAGATGCCTATGGAATATATTCTGACAACATTGGTTCTGCATTTGATGACTTTTTGAAAAAAATACCTACGGCTGATAGAGATGAACAAGAGTTGTTTTGCTGATCCATTTTTTAATCCAAATAGTTAAAAGCGCCAATTTTAGGATTGGCGCTTTTTTTTTGATCTCTCTGCACACCTATCTGGCTTACCTAGTGTTCTTATAGCTTAATTCAGCATAATCATTTGTTTGTTTTTTTACACACTATATATCAGTTAATTACAAAAAAAATCAACACTTCAAAAACCGGGCTTAATAAGCACTCGTAAATGAAACCAAATTAGAACAACTAAAATTAAAAACAAATGAAAAAATTAATCTTATCTGCATTTGCCATGACAATTATGGCATTTACAACTCAAGTTTATGCTCAAAAAAATCCAATGGTTGGAGGTGCTGCAATGTATGCCAACAAAGATATTGTTGATAATGCGATGAACTCTAAAGACCATACTACACTGGTTGCCGCTGTTAAGGCCGCAGGTTTAGTAGAAACACTAAAAGGCACTGGCCCCTTCACTGTATTTGCACCAACAAATGCTGCTTTTGATAAATTACCAAAAGGAACTGTAGAGACTTTAGTTAAACCTGAAAACAAAGCAACTTTAACTAAAATTTTAACCTACCATGTTGTTGCCGGTAAACTGGATAGCAAAGCCATCGCTGCTGCAATTAAAGCGGGTAATGGCAAAGCCGAACTTACGACCGTAGAAGGAGGTAAAATTTGGGCTTGGATGAAAGGTAAAAAATTGGTTTTAAAAGATGAAAAAGGAGGAATGAGCACAGTGACAATTGCTGATGTTTATCAGAAAAATGGAGTTATTCATGTAGTAGATACGGTTTTAATGCCAAACTAAGTTACAACTAAGCTTAAAACGCCCCTGCATAAAGCAAGGGCGTTTTTTTGTGCAATTAATTTGTCAGTCAACTTTAAAGATTTGATTCAAACGATCTTGACTTTATTTTATTCTTTAATTTTGTTTTTTTATATCCAGTAGGTTTTCATGTATAGAATAAGAATCTATAAAAAACATGCTGTAACAATACAACAAAAGCAATGCATCATAACATTTTAAAAATACAGCAGCAAATCGAGCCCCTGAGGCAGGAGATTATTAATCATAAAGTGTATTCGGCTATTCAGGACACTGAAGATCTAAGAATATTCATGCAGCACCATGTTTTTGCCGTTTGGGATTTCATGTCTCTTTTAAAAGCGCTACAGATTAAGCTGACCTGCACTACTTTACCCTGGTTTCCTGTTGGAGATGCTGTGACCAGGCAGTTAATTAATGAGATTGTGGCAGGTGAAGAATCAGATATTGATCTGAACGGGGAAATTAAAAGCCATTTTGAAATGTACCTGGATGCCATGAAGCAGTGTGGAGCTGATACGGAACCCATTCATATGTTTATTAATGCGTTAATTGATGGCAAACCTTTCACTGAAGCTTTTGCCGGAGCCAAAGCACCCAACGCTGCCGAAAACTTTGTAAATGCTACATTTAATACGATTAACAGCGGAAAGGCGCATTTACAGGCCGCAAGTTTTACTTTTGGAAGGGAAGACTTAATACCAAATATGTTTTTTAGCATGGTAAATGACTTAAATAGCAAGGCCCCAAATGAGGTTTCTATTTTTAAGTATTATTTAGAACGGCATATAGAGGTTGACGGAGACCACCACAGTCATTTAGCGATTCAGATGACGGAAAAACTTTGTGCCCATTCTGATCTTTTTTGGACCGAGGCCACAGAGACCGCTAAGCACGCACTACAAATGAGAATAAACTTGTGGGATGCAGCTTATGAGGAGATTGTACAGAGAAAAGTACTTGCCTAAACTTTGCTCAATGCAATTAAGTAATTTTCGTCACATTTATTTAGGTCTATACCATTTGTAAAATAAAATTTACACTTTTGTTGTTCAGTTGTTAATAACCGATTTAATACTATGAGTTTCATTTTAAAACCCGTAGATACTGTTGAGAGTATCACTCCAGAAGATTTCAAAAAAAATTACCTGGATCAAAAACGTCCATTGATTATAAAAGGCTTAACCAAAGATTGGCCTGCACGCGAAAAATGGACAACTGAATATTTAAAAGAAATTGCCGGGGACCTAGAAGTACCTCTTTACGACAACTCAAAAGCTGACCCTTCAAAACCTATAAATGCCGCTGCAGCCCATATGAAGTTTGGTGATTATCTCGACCTGATTAAGCGGGAACCGACTGAATTGCGTATATTTTTCTTCAACTTATTTAAGCATGTACCGAGCTTAATCAAGGACGTTAAAGTTCCTAAAGCATTAATGGGCGGTTTTATAGAAAGTATGCCTGCTATGTTTTTTGGAGGTTCAAATTCGGTTACTTTTTTACATTACGATATCGATCTGCCACACCTGTTCCATACCCATTTTGGTGGCCGTAAACACATTATACTTTTCGATTACAAATGGAAGGACCGCTTATACTGTTTACCAAATGCAACCTATGCACTGGAAGACTACAAAGTTGACGATCCTGACTTTGAGAAATTCCCTGCTTTAAAAGGCGTAGAAGGCTATGAAGTATTTTTGGAACATGGCGACACTTTATTTATGCCCACTGGTATGTGGCATTGGATGAAATACATAGATGGATCATTTTCATTAAGCTTACGTGCCTGGGATAAATCGATTACACGAAAAGTTGCGAGCTTGTGGAGCCTGTTTACCCATGGCGCAGTAGATAGTGTAATTAAAATGATTTTTAAAGAAAAATATGCCAATTACCGCGAAAAAAGGGCTATTAAAGTGGCCGAACGTGCATTAGCAAAGGGGAAACCTTAAATGGTTTAATTCATTAATTTTGGGGGCACCGTTTATACGAGTGCCCCTTTTTTATTTCAAACTATGGATTTATTCAATAGATAAATCCATGATACAAAATAGATTTAAAACGATATATTTCAAGAATAAATGGATTTATCCAATAGAAACATGAGTGACACAATAGAAACCGAAAAACAAAAAATGCTGTCTGGAAAAGCTTATCAGGCAAATGATCCAGAATTATCAAAAGAACGGCTAAAAGCCAGAGAAGTTATTTTTGAATTCAACAGCACCGCACCAAAGTTTATCAAACAAAGAAAAGAGTTATTAAAGCGGATTTTAGGCAAAACACCAAAAATGTTTTATTTTGAACCTCCTTTTAGATGCGACTATGGCTATAACATTGAAATTGGAAATCATTTTTATTCAAATTTTAACCTGGTTATTTTAGACTGCGCCAAAGTAACTATAGGAAACCATGTTTTTATTGGTCCAAATGTTGGTATTTATACAGCGGGACACCCCCTACACCATGCTTTAAGAAACCAGGAATATGAATGGGCACAACCCATAACTATTGGAGACAATGTTTGGATAGGCGGTCATGTGGTTATTAATTCGGGCGTTAAAATTGGTAATAACACTGTTATTGGTTCAGGAAGCGTAGTAACAAAAGATATTCCTGATGGGGTACTGGCTTTTGGCAATCCCTGTAAAGTCATTAGGGAAATTACAGATGCAGATCAAGATTACTACTACAAAAATTTCAAAATATCCTAATATTTAAAGTGTAACAATGCTCTAGTCATTTCTGCAATTGCCAAATAATTTACATTATCTTCAACATTATATCTTATTAATAGTTGCATTTAATGATGTTACCAAGCAAACCCAATTCGAAAATAAAAACAGGCTTATATGCAGCCGTCGTTGTTTTTTTGGCTTACACTATGATTTTCGGATTCAGAAAATCTTTTACCGTCGCTACTTTTGATGGTTTGACAATAGCTGGCTACAGTTACAAAACGGTATTGGTTATTTGCCAAATGCTTGGTTACCTATTGGCTAAATTTTACGGCATTAAATATATTTCTGAACTGAAAAGGACAGGCAGGGGGAAAATTATCATTACCCTTACTGGCATAGCCTGGGCCAGCTGGCTATTTTTCGCCTTGGTTCCGGCCCCATACAATATTGTTTTTCTTTTTATAAATGGGTTTCCGTTAGGCATGTTGTGGGGTGTAGTATTCTCATATGTAGAAGGCAGAAGAAGTACCGATTTTATTGGTGCGGCTCTTGCTGTGAGTTTTATTTTCGCTTCTGGATTTGTTAAATCTGTTGGCAGCTGGCTTCACTTAACTTTTTCTGTACCGGAGTTTTGGCTCCCATTTTACACCGGACTGGTTTTTGCTTTGCCCCTGCTCATGTTTATCTATTTAATGGAAAAAATCCCTATGCCTACCGCAGAAGATATTGTTTACAGGGCAAACAGAATACCGATGACCCACAACGACCGCAAAGTTTTTATTAAAGATTTTTTTGGAGGTCTGGTTGCCTGTGTACTTATTTATTGTTTTGCAACAATATTTAGAGACATTAGGGATAATTTTAGTGCTGAGATGTGGAAAGAAATGGGATTTTTTAATCAGCCTTTATTATTTTCTAAAACTGAAACACCAATTACATTAATTGTGCTCGTATTAATTGGAAGTATGGTTTTTATTAAAAATAATTTTACTGCTTTAAAAACAGCACACTATTTTATTTTAACAGGCTTTATTCTGGCTGGTGCCTGCACCTTGCTGTTTAAGGCAAATATTATTACGCCGATTTGGTGGATGACATTAGTCGGCCTAGGATTATATATGGTTTATATTCCATTCAATGCCGTATTTTTTGATCGTTTAATCTCAACCTTTAAATACGCCAGTAATGTTGGTTTTTTAATTTACATTGCCGATTCTTTCGGCTATGTAGGTAGCATTAGTGTATTATTAAGCAAAGAAATATTTAAAGTTCAATTAAACTGGACAACTTTTTTTTCAAACAGCGTCATTCTTTTATCTATTGTTGGCCTATTTCTAACCCTATTTTCTCTATACTATTTTTCAAAAAAATATAAAAAGCTTGCTGGCATTTAACTGGAATGGTCAACAGCAATTTCCCATTTGCCTTTGTTTTTTTTAATGATGAGTGTGAAAAAGCCTTTGGGTTCGTCTTGCTCCCTTTTTAAATTCCAGCTGCCTAAAACAAATGCAACATCCTTACTTAAAAACGAGATCTTTTTGATTCCAAAAGTTAAATAGCCCATTGCAGCCTGGTCAGGATAGCTCTTTTTATAATTATCCAACGTTTTTTGCCAGCCATAGGTTGGGCCTGATTTACCCACAAACAATAAACTGTCACTCTTTGTATAACCCTGCATATAGGTTTTTATGTCTCCTTTGTTCCATGCTGCTCTTTGATTTTCTAATAAAGAGCGGATCTCCTGTTGATCTGAATTGGTTTGTGCGGCTACTCTAAACGCACAAATGACTAAGAATAAGATCAGATATTTTTTCATCAGTTTAGTTTTTAATATAAAACTATGAAATTTAAGCTGACTCTACTTAATTCAGAAGATTAAAATAACTATTTTACACTCAAAAATCAGGTATGGATAAAACGGTTATATCAATAGGTGAACTATTGTGGGATATTTTTAATGAGGAGAAGATACCTGGTGGGTCATCTATGAATGTTGCTTTAAATCTTCATAAGCAAGGCCTAAACAGCAAGCTGATCAGTGCCGTCGGAAATGATAATTATGGGCGGGAATTAATTGATTACTTGGCTGAAAAACAATTCCCAACAGATTTGATACAGGTAAATGAAACCTTAGCCACAAGTACGGTTGTTGTAGCGCTTGATGAACGGCAACAAGCAAGCTATACCATTAACTATCCCGTAGCTTGGGATGCCATAAAACTGAACGACAAAGCCATTCAAGCAGTAAAACATGCTGATGTTTTTATATACTGCAGTTTGACCTGCCGGGATGACAGAAGTAAAAAAACAATATTAGCCTTATTAAAAGAAGCCAAACTAAAGGTATTTGACCTTAACTTACGTGCACCGTTTTATACTTTAGGAACCCTGAGCTTACTTCTAAACGAAGCCAACATCATAAAAGTGAACGTAGAGGAATTGCTTTATTTAAAAACGCATCTGGCCTTAACCGGCAATACCAATGAACAATTGCTTAGGCAACTTATGACAAAGTTCAACTATATGATGATTTGTTTGACCCTTGGTGAACAAGGTGCCTATATTTTACATGAAGACAGGCTTTATACCCATAAAGGATATTCTGTACGAGTTGCTGACACGGTAGGTGCCGGTGATGCTTTTCTGGCTACTTTTATAGCTGGTTATTTAGAAGGCTATCCAATTGAAACTATTTTAGATCGTTCATGTAAAGTTGGTGCGTTCATTGCCTCTCAAAAAGGCGCAAATCCAGCTTACGATAACCGAATATTTGACCAGCAGGTGGATTAAAGGCAAATCTATTTGTTTATGTTATGCCTAACAGCCCATTAATATGACACATTACTTAAATTTATACCATTGCAAACTTTTATCTTCGATAATTCGTTTATAGCAAATACATGAGAGGCTTCCATTTTTCTGAGTTTAATTCTAGTCAATTGCCTAGGGGCGGTTTTGATGATTTACTTAAGATATTTAGCGAAATGCTCATTTATACATCAGGCGATGTAGATGAAGCACTGAGCTGGCTTAATGAAATCAACAATAAGTTTAACCTAACTTCTGCTGATTATGGCATGGGAAATTTTATTGACGAATTAAAAGAAAAGGGCTACATTTCAGAGGATATTATTGGCGATTTCAAAATAACACCTAAAACAGAACAGACCATTCGTAAATCTGCTCTTGAAGATATTTTCGGCAAATTAAAAAGAGCCGGGAAAGGCAACCATAAGAGCGATCAATCCGGTATTGGCGAAGAAAAAAATGCCGATAGGCGTGCATTTAATTTTGGAGACAGTTTAGACCAGATTGACATGACTGCTTCAATACATAATGCTCAAATTAACCATGGTATTGGGAATTTCACCTTAACAGAGCGCGATCTTGAAGTAGAAGAAAAGGATTTTAAAACACTTGCTTCTACAGTGCTTATGATAGACATATCACACTCCATGATTTTATATGGGGAAGACCGCATTACACCGGCAAAAAAAGTTGCGATGGCTCTTGCCGAACTGATTAAAACACGTTATCCAAAAGATACACTTGATGTTGTTGTTTTTGGCAATGAGGCCTGGTCTATTCATGTTAAAGACCTGCCTTATTTACAAGTTGGCCCCTACCATACGAATACCTATGCAGGCTTAGCACTTGCGGCTGATTTACTGCGCAGGCGCAAAACCCATAATAAGCAAATCTTTATGATTACTGACGGGAAGCCAACCTGCCTTAAAGAAAATGGCAAGTACTACAAAAACAGTATTGGCTTAGATAAAAAGGTTGTTAATAAAACCTTAAATATGGCTGCGCAATGTAAACGCCTAAAAATACCCATTACAACTTTTATGATTGCAAAAGACCCTTACCTACAGCAATTTGTTCGTGATTTTACACAAATAAATGGCGGCAGGGCTTTTTACAGTTCACTTAATGGATTAGGCGAATACATTTTTGAAGATTACATTAAAAACAGACGGAGAACCGTAAGATAGGCTTGAGGAGCAATAAGCTCAAAAGCTTATTTACAATATTAAACTACAAATGCAAAACACCACATTAGGCGAATTAAAAAAAACCGACTATATATCTAGGTCTGTTAAGGACGAACTTAGAGATAACCTCATAAAACAGCTGAGCAGCAACAGTGCAAATTTT
>Ga0116227_10002386_pt1 | contig 42864 bp, 39 predicted proteins | sample S1TSphgellanicum_FD_89693 | JGI IMG/M metagenome (GOLD analysis project Ga0116227, IMG submission 89693) | Host-associated microbial communities from peat moss isolated from Minnesota, USA - S1T2_Fb - Sphagnum magellanicum MG | ecosystem: Host-associated > Plants > Peat moss > Unclassified... | reverse complement strand
TTAAGTAAGAATCGCGGCTGGCCGGCGGGCCGATACATACGGCTTCATCTGCAAAACGCACATGAAGGCTATCACGGTCGGCGGTTGAATATACAGCTACGGTTTTGATGCCCATCTCCTTACAGGTACGTATGATACGCAGGGCAATTTCACCTCGGTTAGCTATTAATATCTTTTTAAACATGTTGTTAATTTGTTGATTTGTCAATTAGCTAATTTGTCAATGGCTGATGATCAACAATTGGGCAAATTAACTAATTGATTGACAAATAAATAATTTATAATCTGTCAACTACTGATATCTGTTTAACAAGGTTCATTAACAAATTGCCAAATTACCTCATTAACAAATTAATTACATTGGTTCTACCAAATACAAAGGTTGGTCGTACTCTACAGGTGAAGAGTTTTCAACCAATACTTTTACGATACGGCCAGATACTTCTGATTCAATTTCGTTGAACAGTTTCATGGCTTCGATGATACATAATACAGAACCCACTTTAATTTCATCGCCCACGTTTACAAACGATGGTTTTTCTGGTGTTGATGAGCGGTAAAAAGTACCGATCATTGGCGATTTGATGGTGATGTATTTTGACGTATCCGCAGCAGCAGCAGGGCCTTCGGCCGGAGCAGCAACGTGGTCAACTACAGTTGCTACCGGAGCAGTAGCAGGCGCAGCAGCCGTTGGTAATGCAGGGATAGTAGCATTTACGTAGGTTGGTGCCTGTTGTGTTTTTATTGTGATCTTAAATTCTTCTTGCTCGATAGAGACTTCGCTTACGCCAGCTTTAGCAACAAAGCGAATCAAATCCTGAATTTGTTTAATATCCATGCTTAAGTAAAAAATTGGTTTTGGATAAAAGATTAAATATCTAAGTTATAACAATTTAAACGAAAAAAGTTGACCGAAATTAATAAGCCCATTTGATGTACATAGAACCCCATGTAAACCCGCCGCCAAAAGCAGCTAAAACTAAGTTATCGCCTTTCTTAAACTTGTTTTCCCATTCCCATAAACAAAGTGGTATTGTACCGTTTGTGGTATTGCCATAACGCTCAATGTTAATGATAACCTTTTCTGAGTTTATACCCATACGGTTGGCAGTAGCATCAATAATACGTTTATTAGCCTGATGCGGCACCAGCCAGGCAATATCATCAGCAACAAGGCTGTTGCGTTCCATAATTTCTGCAGCAACATCAGACATGTTGGTTACAGCAAATTTAAATACCGTGCGGCCCTCCTGGTAAGCATAATGCTCATCGGCATCAACAGTAGCATGACTTGCAGGCTTTAATGATCCGCCAGCTTTCATATTCAGAAAATCGCGGCCCGAGCCTTCGCTCTTTAAAACAGAATCTTGTATACCCAAACCTTCGGCATTGGGCTCAAGCAGGGCACAGCCACAGCCATCACCAAAAATGATACAGGTTGCGCGATCTTTATAGTTAACGATAGACGACATTTTATCGCCTCCCACAACAAGCACCTTGGTATATCTGCCGCTTTCAATAAATGAAGCGCCGGTTGCAAGCCCAAATAAGAAGCCCGAGCAAGCCGCATTCAGATCATAACCCCATGCATTATTGGCACCTATTTTATCAGCTAAAATATTTGCTGTAGCCGGGAAAGGCATATCAGGCGTAGTGGTACAAAATATAATGAGTTCAATTTCGTCGGCTCCGATTCCTCGTTTCTCAAGCAGGCCTTTTACAGCCGGAACGGCTAAATCAGATGTAGCCAAACCTTCGCCTTTTAAAATACGGCGTTCTTTGATCCCTGTACGGCTGGTAATCCACTCGTCATTGGTATCAACCATTGCTTCCAGCTCCTGGTTAGTAAGTACGTATTCGGGCACATAACCATTTACAGCTGTAATAGCAGCGTATATTTTTTGCATTTTATAATAAAATATCTTGTTACTGAAAAGCTTGTTTTATTTTTTCAATCAAACCGCTTTCAACCATATCTCTTGATAAAAGTACCATGTTTTTAATAGCCTCGGGGTTCGAGATGCCATGCCCTACCACAACAGGTGCATTAACACCCAGAATTGGGCTGCCACCATATTGCTCGTAGTTAAAGCGATCAAAAAACTCATCCCTTAAGCCCTTTCGCATGGTAATCACATAAAAGGACTCGGCCATTTTTAATATCACATTGCCCGTAAAGCCATCAGTAACAATTACATCTGCCTGATCGCTAAAAATATCGCGACCTTCCACATTACCCACAAAGTTAAAAAGCTTGGTTTCCTTCATTAAAGGATAGGTGGCCAGGGCAAGTGCATTACCCTTTTCTTCCTCTTCGCCAATGTTAACCAGGGCAACGCGAGGAGATTGAACATTATAAATCAGTTCGGCGTAAATACTACCCAACACACCAAATTGCAGCAGGGTATCCGGCTTACAATCGGCGTTGGCACCTACATCCAACAAAATACCCAAACCGCCTTTCAGTTTGGGTACAATGGATGCCATGGCAGGGCGAATAACGCCCGGAATACTTTTTACGCTGAATACAGAACCAACAAGCACGGCGCCTGTGTTTCCGGCTGATGAAAATGCATCAATCTGCCCTTCTTTAAGCATTTTAAAGCCTACGCTAATGCTCGAGTCGGGCTTTTGTACAATAGCTTTAGTGGGGTGTTCGCCCATGCCTATCACTTCCGTAGTATGCACAAACTCAAACCTGCCCGCATCAAAGCCATGTTCTTCCAGCAGCGCTAACGCTGTAGGCTTGTCACCAATTAGTACAAGCTGATGATCTGCTGATAATACTTTACACGCTTCAATTGCCCCTAAAACGGTTGCTTTGGGGGCGTAATCTCCGCCCATAATGTCCAAGCCAATCTTCATTCCGGAAAATTAAACTTAAGCTACAGCAGTTTTTTCAACAAGAAGTTTACCGTTGTAGTAAATGTTACCATCAACAGTATAAGCTCTGTGTGGTAAGTGCACAGCGCCGGTAGTTTGACACGTTGTTAAACCCGGAGCTTCAGCTTTGTAGTGCGTTCTGCGCTTATCTCTTCTTGATTTCGAAAATTTCCGTTTTGGATTTGGCATAACTTTCTATTTTATGATCATTTAAATTTTTTGAGTGCATCCCACCGTGGATCATGCTGCTCATTGTTTGTTTCACTATCACCCGATGCAAGTTTATTCAACCGCTCGAGCATTTCTTTATCACAATATGGGGTATTCCCCTCGTCGTTGCACCGCGCAAAAAACGGCACAGCAACGGTTACATATTCATATATTAACCCTGCAACGTTTATTTCAAAATCGTTTTTCTTCAGGGTGATGATCTCCTCATCCTCGTCTATTTCTTCTTCGCCAAACTTGGCTATCTGCTGCTCATGGATGGCCACTTGCTGCGGATATTGCGATAAACATTTATCACAATTAAGCCCGATTGTACCCGTGATATCAAAAGTAAGGATCAGCATTGTTTCTTGCTTATCCAACTCAACCTTACATAAAAGGTCGGCCTTTTTTACCAGCGAATATTCGAGCTCTTCGAAAAAAGCATCTGCTATAGCATACTCAAAAAGATGCTTCCCAAGCTTAAGGCCTGTAAAAGGAATCGAATATGTTTTTAACGATTTCAATGAGCGATAATTAGCCCGCAAATGTAGGGATTTTTTCAATAAAGCGAAAACGTTTTTTAGTAATAGTTTTTTGAGCCGTTTTTTGTGGGAATTTAAGAGGCAAAAGAGGATGGATTAGGGACTTAAGATCTTTTATTTGAACCAGTTTTTGTCTTATTGAGTGGCAGCGAAAGATCTCCTTCGCAAGACTGTTATAACGAAGAAGATCCTTCGCATGCGCTCAATATGACAACCAGATATTAAAAGTTTAATACATTGTAAATCAGTGCAAATACTTGTAGTACACCGCAGCCCCGTTTTACGCTCATATTGCACTGGCCTTAACCACAGGTCGGTATCCGCTTCACCCGGGTTTAAGGTTTAAGCTACTGTCATATCACTTGCGCGCGTTTACAAAGCGTGCTTGATACTTCCCGGCGTTTGCAACGCCAATAAAACAAAAAAAGCCTCCTGGCAAACCGGGAGGCTTCTTAACACTACAACACCAAATTTTTATTCTTCTATTTTATAATCATCTTTCCTGCCGTTTTCGGCAGCAGTTTCCTTTTTCTCTATAAGGTAAGAGATAAATAAACCCAAGCCGCCAAATACGGCAATTAGTGAGAAATAAATGGCTTCGTTATCGCCGTCGTTGCCAAAAGTGGTACGATCTAACAGGTAGGCAAAAAACAACCCCAAGCCAGATCCTATCAGCAATAATCCCCATTTAAGATTTTGAAAAGGAGCTGATTGTGGTTTGTATCGGCGAGGGTCCATACCACGTTCTATCATGGCCATGCGTTCGCGTTTGTACAAATAAACGATACCAAAGATTGTTAAAAACATTACTGTTGGTATTACTATCGGGATTAATATTTCTGGACCTTCCATGACATTTATATTTTTAAAGTTATTAATTTTTGTTTGTTTCAAATACACCGCTATTGGCGTATTTGTAGTCTATGACCACACGCTTTTTAAACAGGTTACACCCGGTTACATGTTTTTTTTTAAATAGAGACAAGAACCGAGAATCAAGAGCCAAGACCGCTTCCTGCAACCCGCGTTAGGATAGCAGTGGAAAGCCCGGAGCGTAGCGAGGACTTGTAACGGATAGCCCGGGCCGAAGGCAACGCGCATTTGAGAGAACCAAGAATCGAGAGATAAGAATCAAGACCCTATTTTATCAATCAATAAGAAACCGCATACTAACTACCTCTAAAACTACCTCAACTTTTAATGGCTATTTATAACTGTTTTATAACTACAGTTATAAGGTTATCTTTATAAAGTATTCTTAAAAAGGCTTGATTGCGAGCACAAATACTATGTTAACTAACATATATATAATAAGTGCCAGCAAAAACAACCATAGAATAACCATCGTAAAAAATAAACATCTACCTGTAACCTCAATATAAAAGCGGGCGTCAGAGCTACTATACAATGCAAAGTAAGCTTTCGGATATAGAATTGATTGAACAGACTCTTGGTGGCAACCAGGCAGCCTACGCCGACCTTATAAAACGCCATCAGCGTTTTGTATTTACATTGGCGATGCGCTTTGCCAAAAGCCGCGAAGATGCCGAAGAGATAGCACAGGATTGTTTTATTAAGGCATACCGGTCGCTATCAAATTTTCAGCAGCAATCAAAATTCAGCACCTGGCTTTACAGTATTGTGTATACAACGGCAATGACATTTCTGCGTAAAAAGCGGCTGGATACTTCGTCGATAGACGATGAGAATGTGTACCTTCAAATTGAAAATCAGCAGGGTAGCTTCGAAAACAACCTTGCTGAAAAGCAGTCGCGGTCATATTACGTTAACCAGGCTATATCGCAGTTATTGCCCGATGATGCAACCATTATTACGTTGTTTTACACCGGCGAACAGTCGCTCGAAGAAATTGCCGAAGCTTTAGGTATGGAGGCCAATACCGTTAAAGTTAAACTATTTAGGGCCAGGCAGCGTTTGAAAGAGAAATTAGAGAAGCTGTTAAAACACGAAGCTAAAGAACTGATATGAACAGCATAGAAGAGAAACTTTGGAATTATATTGATGGCACCTGCAGCCCAGAGGAGCAGCAGGCCATTAGTAACTTAATTGAAACCGACGAGGTTTACCGCCGCCAGTACGAAGAACTGCTGGCCCTAAACCTCGAGTTTAGCAGTATAGAGCTGGATGAGCCGCCCATGGCCTTTACCTACCGGGTAATGGAAGCCATACGTACCGAAGAGGCTCAAGTACCGCTGAAGGCTGCTATTAACAAAAATTTAATCCGCGGATTGTTTAGCGTGTTTGCCTTTATCATTACGGCGGGTATCCTGTATGCCATGTTTAACATTAACTGGAGTGCGGGCAGCAGTGGTAGTGCAGCTAACTTTAGCTTGCCACAAGTAAAACTTCCGGTAAGCTTACCGCCTGCTCAAAATGTATTAACCAGCACCCCGGTGTTAAAAGCATTTATATTCTTTGATGTAGTATTTGGATTGTTTTTTCTGGACAGTTACCTGCGTAAACAACGGGCGGCAAAACAGATGTAAGCCAATGTTAGAGAAATGTATACAGCAGTGTATAAGAATGTAAACAGTTTGTGTACAAAATTCTACCATCAAAATGTAATGAAATTACTCAAAGCCTTTTGCCGGTAACATAAAGGCATTGAGGCTTTAAAATAGAAGTGTTGTAAAGACACATTAACTTTGGTACAGTAATTGTAATACTATACACGAACTGGTAAACTTACCAGTTTAATTGTGATAAGGTTTAGGTTGAAAGTCCCCCGGTGCAAGACTGGGGGGCTTTTTATTTTTTAGCCGGTTTCATTCCTTATACAAGCATCATCTTCGTCGGCAATTTGTTCCTTATCTAAAATTTTATTCTTACCCGTAGTGTTTTTACGATACTATATATCGCAGAGTTTCAATATACATTAATTTTAGCGCAAATATTTCTTTAAAGCTTAAGATAAATTAGCTTAAACAAAAAGAGAAACAAAATTTTGTGTCTATACGGTAATGATTAAATATTTTTTGTGGCGATTTATTTTCGCTCGCCTTTCATTTTTGAAGCGATTTGCACAGCTTCGTATGCATTTACAATACCACCACTTTTACTTAGCGTTGTAAAATCAACCGACTCCTTAGTGCCCGGTTTATTAACCATCATACCTTTTAAAGGATGTGCTGATTCTAAAATTACCTGTTTTAACTGACGCGCGCTTAACTCTGGATAATATTCCAGCACCAATGCCGCTACGCCTGCGGTAATAGGCGAAGAAAAGCTGGTGCCATCTTCTGTCTCTTTTTCGGCATTTACGGTTACCGATGTAACCATTACACCTGGTGCAAAAACATCTACATTCTTTTTACCAAAATTGCTAAAGTCGGCGGCAAGGGATTCATTCGCCCGCATGCCAGATGCGCCTACATTAATTACGTTATCAGCATCTGTACCAGAACCATCTGCAAAGGTATCATTAGGGAAATCCTGTACATCATCTACATTCTGGCTATCATTGCCCGATGCCAGCACCAACAGCACATCGTGCGCAGCTGCATATTTAAACGCTGCATCAACCCAGTCCTTGTGCGGCGACAGCTTTTTGCCAAAGCTCATGTTAATGATCTTAGCTCCGTTATCTACCGCATAGTAAATAGCGTTGGCGACGTCCTTATCATATTCATCCCCATCCGGCGAAGCCACCACTGCCATAATGCGTACGTTATCGGCTACACCATTGATGCCATAACCATTATCGCGTACAGCACCAATAAAGCCCGCAACCATAGTACCGTGGAAAGATTGATCCAGCTTTAACACATTGCTGCCATACGGCTTATCCTTCAATATGTCCGGGTTATCGCCTACGGTACGTTTACGCATATCCAGATCTGGGTTTACATCGTTGTTTAGCTTGGCTATGTAATCAGAGTAATCCTTTAAAATCTTTACGTTATTGGCACTTTCCCCGGCAGAAGAAAGTGTGGTGTTCCACAAAAACTTAATGTCTTTCAGTGTATCGTTACTGGCTTTAATCTTATTCAAATCGGCCAGGTTAAAGCTTTGATCGGCTTTTAACTTTAATATTTTTTTCACCATCCCGCTGGTTTCTACCAGGGCGCTCATAATTGGCGTTAATTGCTTAAGCTCGGTATCAGCTTTGTTCACGGTCGAATCGCGCAGGTGCTTTACGTGCAACCAATAGGTGTATTCTTTTTGATCTATGGCCGTTGATGATGTGGCAGTCGAGTATTTCGGTTTCAAACGCTCATACTCGCGCACCTCTTCCGATGTTTCTTTGCAGTCGCATTTACCACCTGGGCCGGTTATAAAGTTCCAGCCGTGTATATCGTCTATAAAACCATTTTTATCGTCGTCCTTACCATTACCTTTTTTCTCTTTGGGGTTAGTCCACAATACAGGGGCAAGATCTTTTTGGGCGGTGTCTATGCCGCTATCTATAGTGGATACTACAACCGTTTTGCTTTTTTTACCTTTTAAAAATTGGTAGGCCTGGTTAAGGCTGATCCCGTAATAGCCATCGGCCTTGGCATCGAGCGCAAACCAGTTGGCAGGCACCGGGGCATCGGTAACCCGGCTTTGTGCACCGGCAGAAAAACAGGTTAGTAAACTAGAGCAAATAATAATTCCGGTAACACGTTTAGAAAAAAACTTCATTAATAAGTATAATATATAGGTCTACAGATCAAATTTTATTCCCTGGGCCAATGGTAAATCGGCAGAGTAGTTAATGGTATTGGTTTGGCGGCGCATATAAGCTTTCCAGGCATCAGAACCCGACTCGCGGCCCCCACCAGTTTCTTTCTCACCACCAAAGGCACCGCCAATTTCGGCACCCGATGTACCAATGTTAACATTAGCTATTCCGCAATCAGAACCCGCAAAAGATAAAAATTGTTCAGCCTCGCGTAAATTATTGGTAATGATGGCAGATGACAACCCCTGAGGCACCCCATTTTGCAGGGCGATGGCTTCATCAATGGTATCGTATTTTATTAAATAAAGTATCGGCGCAAAGGTTTCGTGTTGTACTATCGGGTAATGGTTTTTTACCTCGGCAATACAAGGTTTTACATAACAGCCCGATGCATAAGCATCGCCTGTTAACACGCCGCCTTCTACTATAAAGTTACCGCCTTGCGCTTTGCAGGCCTCGATGGAAGTTAAATAAGCATTTACCGCATCCTTGTCAATCAGCGGCCCCATGTGGTTATGCTCGTCCAGTGGGTTACCGATGCGGATCTGCGCATAAGCATTAATCAGTTTCTGTTTAAAGGCTTCATAAATACTTTCATGGATAATTAAGCGGCGCGTAGTAGTACAACGCTGCCCGGCAGTGCCCACAGCACCAAATACCGCACCCACCAACGCAATTTCCATATTAGCATCCTGGCTGATGATAACCGCATTATTACCGCCCAGCTCTAACAGGTATTTACCTAAACGCTGTGCTACAGTTACCGCCACAGCCTTACCCATGCGGGTTGATCCAGTGGCCGACACTAAAGCTACACGGGTATCGGCAGCCATTTGCTCGCCAATCTCACGGTCGCCGATAACCAGGCACGATACGCCTTCGGCTATATTATTCTTCGCAAAAACCTGTTGTATAATATACTGACAGGCAATTGCTGTAAAAGGTGTTTTTTCTGATGGTTTCCAGATGCAGGTATTGCCGCAAACCCAGGCCAGCATGGCATTCCAGCTCCAAACCGCAACCGGGAAGTTAAAAGCCGAAATAATGCCCACCACACCCAGCGGATGGTATTGATCATACATACGGTGGTTAGCCCTTTCAGACGGCATGGTATTACCATAAAGTTGACGGCTTAACCCAACAGCAAAATCGCAGATATCGATCATCTCCTGCACCTCGCCCCAGCCTTCTTGCAGGCTTTTACCCATTTCGTACGATACCAGTTTACCTAACTGGTCTTTATTTTCGCGCAGCGCCACACCAATCTGGCGTACAATTTCGCCACGTTTGGGGGCTGGCAGGGTGCGCCATTGTATAAATGCTTCGCTCGCTTTATTGGCTACGGTGTTATAATCTGCAGCTGCAGCCATGTTTACAGAGGCTATTAATTTACCGTCGACCGGCGAGATAATTTGCTTTACAGAAGTACCCTCGCTACTGCCAAAATTGGCCCCTGTACTAAAAGCAGGGTTTGCTTCGTTTATATTTATATTAAAGTGAGTAAGAACAGCTGCGATATCAACCATAACAAATAATTTTCTCCAAAGGTAAACATCTGATACAGGCATCCTATATCAGCATGATTTTAAATGTTATTAACGCAATAAAATACCTGCTTAATATCAATCACTTAGAAAATAAAAATGTTGAAAACGTTTATATGTTGAAAACTAAATTGTTTTAATAGGGTCTTATAATTGTAATTTAATTGACGAAAAGTGAAATCAGATGTCACTTTTCCTGATATTACCAGTCTTAGTATTAAAACCTATCGGATGGAAGAAGAATTTGAATTCGGTTTTACCGAGGATCCTAAGTTTTCCGTTGAAAGATACGAGGAAATGATCCGCAACCAAGATCAGTACTTTTTCGATGCACAGGCCTTTGAAAACATTATTGATTATTATATAGAGAAGAACGATCCGGCAAAGGCATTACAGGTAGTAGAATACGCCCGCAATCAGCACCCCTTCGCAGCTATCTTTTTAATTAAACAGGCACAACTGCTGGTAGTAACCAACCGCATGTCTGAGGCATTTAGCGCGCTTGATAAAGCAGAAATGCTCGAGGCGTCAGAAGCTGATATCTATATCATCAGGGGTAACCTGTATGAAAACATGGAGCGCTTTGCAGAAGCGCTGGACAATTATGAAAAGGCCCTCGAGATGGCCGAAGAAAAGGATGATATTCTGTTACACATCGCTTACGTTTATCAAAACATGGGCGATTACGAAGGTGCAATATCTTACCTGAAACGCTGCCTGCAGCACAACATGGAAAACCAGGATGCCCTTTACGAACTGGCTTTTTGTTACGACGTGTTGGACAACCAGCAAGAGAGCGTACAGTTTTACATGCAGTACATCGATAACGAACCGTACAGCTATGCGGCCTGGTATAACTTAGGCAATGCTTACACCAAGCTTGGTTTGTTTGAAAAAGCGATTGATGCTTACGATTATGCGATATTAATTAAGGACAGCTTTGCATCGGCCTACTTCAATAAGGGTAATGCATTGGTTAACCTCGAGAAATTTGCAGAGGCAATTGAAGTTTACCGACAGACTTTTGAGTACGAACAACCCAACGGCGACACTTACTGCGCCATTGGCGAGTGCTACGAAAAGCTGGAACAAATGGACGAAGCCCGTTCTTTCTACAAAAAATCGGTTAGGCTTGACCCTAAGCTGGCAGATGCCTGGTTTGGTATCGGTGTAACTTTAGATTTTGAAGAACGCTATTTCGAGGCCCTGCACTTTTACAAAAAGGCGCTGGATATTGATGCCCTTAACCCCGACTACTGGTTTGCCATAGCCGATGCCGAATACAAGCTTGGCCACATGGATAAAGCCGAAGAGGCTTATGAGAAAGTGGTTGAGATGAACCCGCTTGATGTGGATGCCTGGTTAGATTATTCATCTATCCTGTATGAACAAGAGCGTTTGGTTGATGCTATCGAGGTGATGTCGCAAGCCATTAAGAACAACCCCGAAGCTGCAGAACTGTACTACCGCATGGTAGCTTACCTGTTTGCAAAAGGCGAGTATAACGAGGCGCTGGCACAGCTGGAAACAGCCCTGACCACAGACCCGGAGAAGCATTACATTTTGTTTGATTATTTGCCTCAGCTGCAAAAAAACAAGATTATAGTGGATATCATAGCCCGCTATATGAATTAAAGTTATAATGACTATTAAAAAACCAAACCTGTTTTACGGTTTGGTTTTTTTTGTGACCTTTGCGGCGATAGTACTTTTAGTTATAGCTTATAACCACAAAATTTAACAATGAATTATCATTTAAATAACTTACCCGAACGCACAGCGAAACCACGTAGCAGCGGAATGACCATGATGATGGATAAAGGGCTTAGCTTACGCCAGGTTGAAGATTTTATTGAAGTAAGCGGTGCTTACACCGACATTGTTAAACTGGGCTGGGCTACATCTTTTGTTACCCCTAACCTCGACGAAAAGTTAAAGTTATATCGCGATGCCGGCATCCCCGTTTATTTTGGCGGCACCCTGTTCGAGGCCTTCATTATCCGTGGGCAGTATGATGATTTTTGCCGCACGCTTGATCGTTACAAAATGGAGCATTGCGAAGTATCAGATGGATCAATCACCATACCCCATGATGAAAAATGCGAATATATCAGCAAGTTAAAAAAACAGGTTACCGTAATATCCGAAGTGGGTTCAAAAGACGTTACCAAGATCTTCGCGCCTTATAAATGGATTCAACTCATGGAGGCTGAACTACAAGCCGGTTCTTGGAAAGTGATTGCCGAGGCACGTGAAAGCGGCAACGTGGGCATTTACCGCGACTCGGGCGAAGTACGCCAAGGCTTGGTTGATGAAATCCTGACCAAAATACCGCAAGACACTATTATCTGGGAAGCCCCGCAAAAAGCACAACAAGTTTGGTTTATCAAATTACTGGGTGCCAATGTAAACCTGGGTAATATTGCCACCAACGATCTAATCCCATTAGAAACATTACGCTTGGGGATCAGAAGCGACACATTCGACCATTTCCTAAACCAATAATAGTTAAGCAACTTAACAGCAAAGCACGAACTGATCTTTCAACGGATTAATTCGTGCTTTTTGTTTTGGGTTGAGGTTTATTAATTACATATACCCGACCAAACTTCGATCTCCCTAATTCGTTCTTATAGGGGGAGATTGCGGTCTAATCTTTATATTTACCCCTTATAATTTAGGCTTAAAGCATACACAATGAAAACATACGGGATTATTGGCTACCCGCTTTCACACTCATTCTCAAAACAATTTTTCACCGACAAGTTTGAGCTTGAAAAAATTGAAGATGTTAGATACGAAGTTCACCCGCTGCAATCATTGGGCGATTTTGACGAACTTTTAAACAAGCACTCTACTTTATGCGGATTAAATGTTACTATTCCCCACAAGGTTGATATCATGAAATACCTGGACTGGGTAAGCGTAGAAGCTAAAGAAATAGGTGCTGTAAACTGCATCCGCATAGCCAAAGAAAGCCCCGTAACTGCTGCCTTAACAGGCGAACTTGGTATCGAAGGCAAAAACTTTATGCTCGAGGGTTTTAATACCGATGCTTATGGTTTCGAAAAATCATTGAAACCTTTGCTAAATTCATCGCACGAAAGAGCCATGATTTTGGGCGACGGCGGTGCCGCCAAAGCCGTTAAATTTGTGTTGAATAAACTCAACATTCCATATATTACCGTTGTGCGTACAGCAACTCCCGGCCGCATACTTTACCAGGATTTAACCGCCGAGCAAGTTGATTCGCACAAACTGATTATCAATACAACACCGGTTGGCACCAGTCCAGATGTGGATGCTTGCCCACCGATACCTTACCATTATATCGGCCAGGAACACCTTTTATATGATCTGATTTACAACCCGCCGGTTACCAAATTTTTAAAAAATGGAATAGACCGGGGTGCAGCCATAAAAAATGGATATGAAATGTTAGTATTGCAGGCAGAAAAATCATGGGAAATATGGAATTCAAAAGCATTGCATCCGTAGGTATTAAATTACTGTGCATTGCTGTACTATTTGTGGCCGCCTGCAGTAATAACCATGATTATTCGCCCAAACCGCGCGGCTATTATCGTATCAAATTCCCTAAAAAAGAATACCAGGAATATAGTGGTGGTTGCCCCATCAGCTTTACCTACCCCAAGTACGCCAAGCTCGAGCCCGACTTGTCGCGCGGTGCGAAACCATGCTGGCTTAACATGCAGTTTCCAGATTTTCATGGCACGTTGCATATCAGCTATCAGCCTGTAACTTCAAAAAAGGTATTTAATGAGCTGGTAGAAGATGCCCGCACCTTTGCCTTTAAACATACAGTTAAAGCCACATCGATAGATGAAGGCGTGATCCGTTTTCCAGATCGCAAAGTTTACGGCATCTATTATACCATTGATGGTAACGCGGCATCATCAGCCCAATTTTATTTAACCGATAGCACACAGCATTACCTGCGCGGCGCGTTATACTTTAACTCAGAACCACGCCTTGATTCTATACAACCCGTACTGGATTTTGTAAAGAAAGACGTGGACGTGATGATTAAGAGTTTTAAGTGGAAGGGGAAATAGTAATAAATATTAAAAACCTTGTCATTGCGAGCGATAGCGTGGCAATCTCGTCGCATACAATATTCGATCTGCATAGCTACGAGATTGCTTCGTTCCTCGCAATAACAAATTAGAGAAATAATACCATGTCTACAGTAAAATCATTTACCAACAACCCATACCAAGAAAACACATACTTGCTATACGATGAAACAGGCGAATGCGTGATCATGGATCCTGGTATGGAAACCGGTGCAGAGCAAAATGTAGTTGTAAATTTCATCAGGGATAATAACCTGAAATCAGTATTGCTGCTCAACACCCATTGCCACATCGACCATATACTAGGTAATAAGTTTGTGTTTGATCAATACGGGTTGAAGCCGCAGTTTCACGAAGGCGAACAGTTTGTGATGGATGCAATGGTTAACTGGGCACAAGAATCTGGTATCAGGTATGATCTTTCACCAAAACCAGATACTTATCTGCCAGAAAGCGGTGAGATTAAATTTGGTAACACCACTTTAGAATTAATTTTTGCCCCAGGCCACTCCCCTGCGCATTTATGCTTTTATGATAAGGCAGCTAAGATCGTGATTGGTGGTGATGTGCTATTTCGCAACAGCATTGGCCGTACAGATTTGCCCGGTGGTAACCACCAGCAACTGATTAAAAACATCGAGGAAAAACTTTTTACCCTGCCCGATGATTGTACCGTATATCCCGGCCACGGCCCCGAAACAACTATTGGATATGAGAAAGAAACCAATCCGTTCTTTTAATTCTGTTGTCGGTTGTTGGTTATCTTAACAAAAAATAGCTTTATAAACACAACAACTTATTAACTAAGCATTACCTGACAACCGACAACAGATCTTGAATACCTCCATCTACATAGCTAAGCGGTATCTTTTTTCGAGTAAAAAGATGCATGCCATTAATATCATTTCGGGCATATCCATGCTGGGGGTATTTATTGGCAGCGCTGCGCTTATTCTTATTTTGTCTGTATTTAATGGGCTGGAGAAAGTAATTTTATCGCTCTACAACAACTTCACCCCCGAGTTGAAGATAGAACCACGACTAGGCAAAACGTTTGATGATAACAGCGCAGGCTTTAATTCATTGCGTAAAGACCCGCGCGTTTTATCCTATACTGAAGTATTGCAGGAGCGTGCTTTGCTACGCTATAACGACCGCCAGGTTATTGCCACAATGAAGGGCGTGAGCAATGATTTTTTAAAGAATCCGCGCTTAGATAGTACGATACTTAAAGGCTCCTTTATACTTGATTTCAGGGGGCAGCCTACAGCTGTGCTAGGCGCAACCATACAAGGTAGCCTGGGCATTAACGTAAGTGATATACTGAGCCCCTTACAGGTGTACTCGCCTAGCCGTAAAGCATCTGTAAACAGCATTAACCCTGCTGATGAATTTACGGTGCGTTATGTTTACCCGGCAGGGATCTTTACCGTTCAGCAAGACTTTGATGATATGGTAATTGTGCCTATCAGTTTTATGCGTAACCTGCTCGATCAGCCTACACAAGTATCTGCTGTAGAACTTAATCTGAAGCCGGGCACTGATATCACTAAGGTCCAAAACGACGTTAAAGAAAAAATCGGCACAGATAAATACACAATTAAAAACCGCTACGAGCAAAATACGTTACTGTATAAACTATTACACTCCGAAAAATGGGCTGTGTTTTTAATATTAAGCTTTGTGCTGGTTATTGCTATCTTTAATATAATAGGCTCGTTAACCATGCTGGTTATCGACAAAAAAAAGGATATTGCTATATTAAACAGCCTGGGTGCAAAGCCGCAATTAATACAAGGCATATTTTTTTACGAAGGGATGATGATATCCCTGGTAGGCTGTATTGGCGGTATGGTAGCCGGATTAATTTTCGGGTTATTGCAGCAAAAATATGGCTTTATAAGCATGGGTGGCGGTTTAACCGTTATAAATGCTTATCCGGTAGCCTTTAAAATAACCGATTTTATATTGGTTTTTTTAACCGTTGCGGGCATTGCTGTAATAGCATCGGGCATTAGCGCCCGATTAAGTGTTAAAGGACTAAATGAATTTAAACAGGATTTATAAATTTGCTGCATGCAGTTAAGGCTGATCAAATATCTAACCCTCATCGTTGTTATCTTTCTATGCTCATGTGGCAAGAAATCTGGTAGCGGCGATAATACGGTATACAAGGGGCTTTATAGCTTTGGCCCCGATGCTAAAACATTTAAAGATTGTGATAACGGCGGACGCGAATATTGGGTTACCGACGAGTCGGCTCAATTAGAATTACAATACTCGCAAATCAATATCGAGAAACCTTACGTACCCGTTTATGTAGAAATACAGGGCGTAAAGGTAAAATCTGGTAAGGATGGCATGGGTGCCGAATACGACAGCACTATTGTTGTTAAAAAACTAATTAAAATAACTAAGGAAATCCCTCAGGACATGTGTAACTAGGTAAAAGAATAACGTGAAAGAATAAGTGTTATGCCAACTTCTCACGTTTAACCTTTCGCCTTTAACCTCTAAATAAATTATGGAATCAAAACGTCAACAAAGAGTTGCAGGTGTTCTACAAGAAGATCTGGCCGCAATATTTCAACGCGAGGGTATGAATTATCTGCCGAATACATTGGTTACCATTACAAAAGTTAGGGTTACACCAGATTTGGCTATTGCCCGCGTTTTCCTGAGTTTTTTCAACAACGCCAACCCACAAGATTCACTTAATATAGTTAAGCAGCACGCTTCAGAAATTCGCTATAAACTGGGTACCCGTATCCGCGAAGAATCACGCGTGGTGCCGCAGCTTGAGTTTTTTGTTGATGATACCAGCGCTTATGTGGAGCGGATGGATAAACTGTTTGATAAAATAAGCAAAGAGCCACGCCAACCAGACACCGACAGCGAATAATCTGCCATGGATAAACATCTGCAACTGCGGAGTTATTTAGACGCACACCCGGCTGCGATAAGCAAGGTTGTGGAGTTTAATGCAGGTGTTGATCATTTCTTCCATCTCGATTTTACGGCAGCCAACCGACAACTCGATCTGGCCGACGTTACCGATACCGACAAATTTGCCCACTGGATCAATAGCCAATTACAGCAACATAATTGCCGTTTCGGCATTGGTGGCTATATGGAGCACCGTGTTATTTACCAACGCAGTGCTTTGTTTGATAGCTTTGACGAGCCTCGACGCCTACATTTAGGCGTTGACATCTGGGCACCGGCAGGCACATCTGTGTTCAGCCCGCTTGCCGGCAAAGTGCATAGCTTCGCAGACAATAATCATTTCGGCGATTATGGCCCAACCATTATTTTAGAGCATAACCTTGATGGGCTGGTGCTTTATTCCCTTTATGGGCATCTCAGTCGCCAAAGTTTAGAGAGCATAAAAGTCGGTCATGCTATTGAATCTGGCCAGAAGATCGCCTCATTAGGCCATGCTGATGAAAACGGAAGCTGGCCCCCGCACCTGCATTTTCAACAGATGTTTGATTTAAATGGCATGAGCGGCGATTTCCCGGGCGTAGGTAAGTTCTCCGAAAAAGACTTGTTGATAGCTAACATTCCCGACCCCAATCTTATTTTACAAATTCCTGCAACAACTATCATCGCATAATAAACGTTATATTTATATAACCGATTGTTATGCGTTTAGCCCTATTTTCATTATTTGCTTTTATCTGTTTAGCTGCTGTTAAGGCTGATGCCCAACCCAGTTTTAAAGGTGGCGCAGCTGCGATGGACAACTTCCTGTCCAACAATATTGTTTATCCCGAATATTCCCGCCAAAACTGTATCCCAGGAGTAATAAAAGTGCGGTTTAGGGTTGATAGCCTGGGTAAGGTAAGCGAAGCTACAGTACTGGAAGGCATGGGTATCGATCTCGACGATGAAGCCGTACGGGTCATCAAAATGACATCCGGCCACTGGCAAATATCGGCCGACTATAATACCAACAGCAACATTGTGTTACCTATTCGCTTTGTGCCGGATAATGCCCGTTGCACTAATGCAACCAAGGCCAGCATCGCAGCCGCCATCGATAATTATCGTTCTCAGCAAGAACTTCAGAACGCCGTTACCAATTATTACAAGAACAGAGATAATAGTGCTACCGATCCAAACAAAGAAGCCCGGATCATTGCCCTTAAAAAGCAACTCGGTTACGATGATGACTTCATCAACGACGTACTAGACCAAGCCTCCAAAAAACTAAAACAAGGCGACAAAGCGGGCGCCTGTGAAAACTGGAACTTTATCCACAACATTGGCAGTGATAAGGCTGATGGCTTTATTGCTAAATACTGCGGAAAGTAAAGCCAAGACATTCTCTTCATTCGCCCGCGGCTGTGACGCGTCCAATTTACTCGCGCGCGTTTACAACGCGTGCGGACTGGTTGGGCATTTATAATGCCTGAGAAAACGAAAAAGGGCATTGCAAATGCCCGACCGTTTAAGCACGCGTTGTAAACACGCGCAATATAAGCAAAACGTATTGGTTTTGTCATTGCCGCGAGGTACGAAGCAATTTCGTCGCCAATGTTATTCGATCTGCATAACTACGAGGTTGCCACGCTATCGCTCAGCAATGACATTTTGGAACTTCTATACCAACCCCAACCCAACAAACCCCTTACTCAAAACAGCACTATTATTTACATCCAACCATTTATCTAAAATAGTGGCGTATATATCGCGGAAATCTACTTTGTATTTTAGGTCGCCATTGTCGAGGTCGCTAAGGTCAGGGGCATCATTAAAGATGCCTGGCTTTTGTAGTTTTCCGCCGAAAAGCATTACGTTACTGGCCGTACCATGGTCGGTACCGGCGCTGGCATTTTCTTCTACACGGCGGCCAAATTCAGAGAAGGTCATTATTAGGGTATCATCGAGTTTGCCGGTTTGTTTCAGGTCTTTTACAAAGGCCGCAACGGCATCGGCATAAGTTTTTAGTACCCTACCCTGCTGACCTTGCTGACCCGCATGCGTATCAAAGCCGCCCAGCGACACATAGTAAACCCTGGTCTCTAAGCCCGAATTAATAAACTTAGATACATTTTTCAATTGGTAACCAATCCCCGTAGCCGGATACTGCGCAGTTAGGTTGTAGGTTTTAGACGTATTCTGTATATAGTCTGCAGACGAATAAGTTTCGATCATTGTTTTATACAGATAGCCTAGGTTTTCTTCACTCAGGTGCTGCGCTTCGTGATCGCGTACTATGTCTTTAAAAAAAGGTTCTCGTGTAGTTTGATAAAGCTTATTAGGATCAGATACCGCGATGCCTTTCATGTACTCACCCTTCATGGCCAATGAAAGTGTATCATCAACCTCCATCGCGGTATAAGGATTTTTTAAATTCTGACGGTTTGCATCCAGGTAACGGCCAATCCAGCCGGTTGTTAAAAACTGGTTGGCGTCGCTCCCAGTCTGCCAGATATCCATCGATCTAAAATGCGACCTATCCGGATTTGGGTATCCTACCGAATTAACGATAGTCATCCAACCCTGATCGTAGATCTCTTTCAGGGCCGAAAGATTAGGGTTTAAACCCTGCATATCATTCAGCGTAACTACATCGGGCACTTTAATACCGATGTTTTTCCGTTTCTGATAGTATATATCATTACAGTAAGGAATTATCGTATTTAACCCGTCATTACCTCCCGAAAGCTGTATCACCACCAGGTTTTTATGCCCTGTAACCTCATTCATGGCCAGCGCCTCAAACGGCTTTAAAAAAGCGGGGAGCATAAAAGCGCCCGAGGCCAGCATCGTCTTGGTTAAAAAATCTCTTCTTTTCATCGGTTATTTTTTAAGGGGTTCCATTTATGACGGCGAGATAACCTAATGGTTTAATTTTTTCTTTTCAATTAAATCATCAGCGGGTGGCCCAGGCCCGGTCGCCCTTTTTGTAAGGCACATCGCCCTCATATTTTCCGGGGATGGCTACATAGCGCAAGGCCTTGGTACAACCAGGCTCCGATGTAAAATACCCCAATAACGTAAGCTCTTTAACCATTCTGAAATAATGATTAGGCGCTTTTTTATCCTTGTGCTTATTATATTCCTTCTGTTCAACATCCAGCGTATTTAAAACTGCGGTACGCTGTTTTATATCACAATTAACAAAGTCTTTGCCGAATTGCTTTTTCGATTGTTTGTTGATGTTGTCTTTTGCTGTTAAAAATATTTTCTGATCTTCTGGTTTATAGCAGTCCCTAACCATTATGGCCATAAAATTGCCTATGTTAACGGTTTTTGCGCCCGGTGTATTGGTTTCGGGGATAATGGTATCGCCAACTTCATTAAAAAAGGCAACATCATCTGCTCCAAATAAGTCCTCAACCTTGCTTGCTGTTGGTTTGCATCCGCTTAAAAAAAACTCGGCGCCTATAATGGTTCCGCCCATTAATAATGCTACTCTGCCAATTGCGTCTCTTCTGTTCATGGTTTTGTGGGGAGATTAAATATTACCTTTTTTCAATTCACTAACTGCGTAATCTGCAGCCCTTGCCGTCAACGCCATATAAGTAAGCGAAGGGTTTTGGCAGGCGGATGAAGTCATACTCGCGCCATCAGTCACAAACACATTTTTGGCATCCCAAACCTGGTTATGCCCGTTCAGTACCGATGTTTTAGGATCGCGCCCCATCCGTGCGGTACCCATTTCGTGAATACCGTCACCAATGTGGTGCCCGTTGTTCCAGGTTTTAATATCCTTTACACCGGCACTTTCCAACATTGCTTTGGCCTCGCTCAACATATCTACACGCATTTTTTGCTCGTTATCCTTCAGTTCGGCATCCATAGCCAAAACAGGCAAGCCCCATTTGTCTTTCTTATTTTTATCAAGCGATACCTTATTTTCATGATACGGCAGTAGTTCGCCAAACCCGGTCATTCCCATACGCCATATGCCGGGCTCAGTCAGCGCTTCTTTGTAGCCTGTGCCAAATTGCATTTCGGCTACGTCCCGGCTCCAATCATCGCGATTGGCGCTGCCCTGGTAACCAAAACCACGCAGATAATCACGCTTATCGCCAAACAGGTTAGTAAACCGCGGGATATAGATCCCGTTAGCCCTGCGGCCATAAACGTATTTATCTTCAAAACCTTCAACCACGCCAGATGCGCCTACATTATAATGGTGATCCATTACGTTATGCCCAAGCTCGCCACTGCTACTGCCCAGGCCTCCTTCCCACACATCGGTAGCCGAGTTCATTAACACCCACGCGCTATTTAAGGCCGATGCATTAACAAATACTATTTTGGCGTGGTACTCATAAGTTTGGTTTGTCTCGGCATCCAACACCTCTACTCCGGTTGCCTTCTGCGTATTTTTATCATAAATAATTTTGGTTACGATAGAGAAAGGCCTCACCGTTAAATTACCCGTGGCCACAGCCGCTGGCAAGGTAGATGATTGCGTACTAAAATACCCCCCGAAAGGGCATCCTTCCCAACAACGGTTCCTGAACTGACATGCCGTACGGCCTGGGATAGCGGCCGTTAAGTTAGCCGTGCGGCCAATAATCATATGGCGGCTGCCTTTATATTTCTCTTTAATACGTCGGGCAACATCCTTTTCTACCACGTTCATTTGCATGGGTGGTAAAAAATGGCCGTCGGGCAATTGTTCCAGGCCTTCCATTGAGCCGCTGATACCGGCAAACTTTTCTACATAATCATACCATGGCTTTAAGTCGGCATACCTGATGGGCCAGTCAATAGCCCAGCCATCTTTAGCATTGGCTTCAAAATCGTGATCGCTCCAACGATAGCTTTGCCTGCCCCATAACTGCGAGCGGCCACCCAGTTGGTACGCACGCCACCAGTTAAAAGGTTTAACTTCTGTATAGGGTGCATCAACATCATTGGCCCATTTATCAATAATTTGTTCGTTAGCTCCCCAACCACGTGCGATGATAGGGTGTTGTTTAGCCTGCGCCTGGGTTATGCTGCCGCGATGCTCAAACTCCCAGGGATCTTTAGTGGCGGTTTTATAGTCTTTTAGATGCTCGTAATTGCGGCCGCGCTCCAGCATGATAGTTTTTAGGCCCTTTTCGGTTAGCTCTTTAGCGGCCCATCCGCCGCTAATGCCCGAACCTATTACAATAGCATCGTAGGTATTATCTGCTTTTGCTTTGCCATTAATATTCACAGTATCTTTTAACATAAATGAAGGTTTTACAGGTTACTTCAATAATTGGTAAAAGCAAAGTAGTATTTATATTATAGCCACGCAAAATAAAGTGTGCTAATCACCATTATTAGTTATAATATTGTTACTAATCGGCAAAATATACACACTTAACAAAGCTGATATTCAGGCGTTGAGGCAATTTGTATCACCATCGATTTAATATCAGGGGCTTGGTTTACCTCATCAATTACGGTTTGGTTAAGCTTGGGCTCCAGCATAAACTCGGCAACCTGCAAACGGGGCACATCCAGCGGAATATCCTGCAAAAAGCGCCCCCAATCTGGCACCGCCTGGGTGCGTTTAATAACATTAAACTGCTGCTTGTGTGTGGCGGCTAAAAATGCTTCGTCTTCGGGCGTAGCTTTCCCGGTAAAATCGATAACTCCGGCATTGAGCAAGGTGGATGCTATTTTAATCCGATACATTAATGATGAACTATCGATCCAGGCCCTGCCCCCCGGCCAGCCTGCTACATTGGGTGGTTTAAACAGTACCTGCCCCAGGGTGCGCTCAAATTGCAGCAACACATCTGGGTTATGATAGTCGATATAAAACTGTCGCGTTAGCGAAACCAGTAATTGAACCGGTGATTTAATAATCACGCCAATATTTTTATCATCATAAAACCAATCGGATAAAAACACAAACTCTAACAATGGCTTTAGCTCATAATTGGCTTGATAAAACACATCGGCCATTTCACTCACATGTGCTGGGTCTGGGCTATCATTAACCAGGTAACGGTACAGCTTGGTGCAGATAAAGGTTGCCGTTTGTTTATTGCTGAGTATAACGTCGATAATATCCTCGCCGCAAAAATTGGCCGTTTTACCCATAAAGGTCTTTTGCCCGTCATCGTGAATGCGGGGGACAAATGTGTAAGCGGATGTTTTACCATCAAAATGCCAACCGGTAAAGGCCCGCGCCGATTCTTTAATGTCCTGTTCAGTATAATGGCCAATACCCAGCGTAAACAATTCCATTAGCTCACGGGCGAAGTTTTCATTAGGATGCCCCTTTACATTCTGCTGGTTATTTAAAAACGTAAGCATAGCCGGTGATTGCGAAACCTCGGTTAGCAGGGTTTTGAAATTGCCAAGCGCATGCGTACGTTGTATATTATTAAGCTGTTGCTGATGGTAAGCGTTGTTAATATTGCAGGCAAAATGGTTGTGCCAAAAAAGCGTCATCCGCTCACGCAACTGGGCATCTGAGTTGGCCATTTGTTTAAGCCAGGTTGTATTGAGGTCTTTATCCTGTTGGTTACGATCTTCCTGGTTTTTCTTTTTAACCTCGGGGTCGTCGGTCTTGGGCCGTAGATCTATATTTTCGGCTACAATGGTAATTGGTTGATCAGCCTCCGAGTTTTTAAAAAGTTCTTTAACTTTTTTCTTAACCGAAGCATTCTCATGCACATGCAGCTCCTTGAACCGTATGCCAAAACCAGCTCTCGAATACAGATGTTTTATTTGCTTTACATTATTCATAGGGGTATCAGTTGTAGATATATAAGACGTATGATTTTACAATAGGTTTAATTTATTTACCGGAGAGCCATTAACCCAAATAATAAATATCCCGAGACTACAGATTCTACCCCGTTCCGATAAATTCCTAAATTTACGCCCAATGATTTTCGGGCTAGATGAACGCTTAATATTTCCAGACCCTGCCATGGCAGAGGATGACGGCCTTTTAGCCGTAGGGGGCGACCTCTCAGCAGATCGCCTCCTGCTGGCTTATCAAAATGGAATTTTCCCCTGGTATAGCGATGATACACCAATCCTCTGGTACTCGCCGCATGAGCGCTTTGTACTATACCCAACTGAACTTAAGGTATCTAAAAGCATGCGGCAGGTTTTAAACTCGTGCCGGTTTAAAGTAACCTTAAATAAAGCATTCGAAGCCGTGATCAAAGCCTGCGCAGCAGTCCCACGCGAAGGCCAGGATGGTACCTGGATAACCGACGAAATGCAGCAGGCCTACATTAATCTTCATCGCCTTGGCCGTGCCCATTCTTACGAAGTTTGGGAAGACGGTATTTTAGTAGGCGGCCTGTACGGCATAGCCATGGAGCATGTATTTTGTGGCGAAAGCATGTTTAGTAAGGTAAGTAATGCTTCTAAAACAGCACTCATCCACCTGTGCCGCACAAACCTTTATACGTTGGTAGACTGCCAGGTGCCTACCGACCATTTAACCTCTATGGGCGCACGGCTTATCAGTCGTGATGCTTATATAGAGGTTTTAGCCTCTTGAGATCATATATTTTCGGCTTCATTTTATGCCCCTGCTCTTTCCAGGTGTAGAAACTTCAGTTTGTAATCAAACAGTTACATGGTGCAACTAAATATTTATTAAACTTTAATGATTTCGGATTGTCCTATATCCGGAATACAAAACAACTATGAAAACTCAGGAGCCGGTTCGCTTAAATAATCAACGCATCACTCCTGAAAGATTTTAAAATTTACCCACATGAAAAAGATCCTCTTTGTTGCAGTGCTGCTAGTAGGCAGCCTCACAGCTAAACTTGCCGATGCCCAAATAAGCTTTAGCCTTAATATTGGCAGCCAGCCTGCCTGGGGCCCTACAGGTTATGACCATGCCGAATTTTACTACATGCCAGATATCGATACTTATTATGATGTGCCGAACCACCAGTATGTATACCTAAATGGCAACACCTGGACCCGCTCTGGATCATTGCCTCCGCGTTATGCTAATTACGATGTTTACCATGGTTATAAAGCGGTAATTAACCAACCTACTCCATGGAGAAATGCAGCTACTTACCGTAATAAATATGCCGGTTACAGGGGCCGTCGCGATCAGGCGGTAATTCGCGATAGCCGCGATCAACGTTACCAAAACCATTGGAATGGTGATAACCGCGGTCGCGACAACCGTAATGGAAACGGACATGACAACCGTGGCCACGACGATCGCGGACATGATGATCATCACGATGATCACAGTCACCACAGATAGTCTTCAATTAAATTGAACATAAAAAAAGCTCGCCAAGTTGGCGAGCTTTTTTTATGTCATTTTAGTTAATCGCTGTTAATGCTTTTTTGATACCCTCATCATTGTGGTTTATCACCTCGAAATAAGCATTATCACCCCACTTAAACCGGGCGGCAAAAGCTTTAATATATTGTTTAAGATGCGGCCTTGCCAGGCGAATCTCGCGCGAATCCATTTCTTTCAACGTTCTCGACGCGTAAAGTATAAAATCATCCAGCTGGTTATCACTAATATTAAACTGGTTAATAAAATCTTGCTGGGTTGTTTGTTTCGCTAAATAAGGCTGTAGCCGATCAATCACATAAGCAGTAAACAATTGTGCGTTGGCCAGCTCACCGATCAGCCTTACATTGGCTGTTGTATCCTCGGGCACAAAAATATCGGGCATTATCCCACCGCCGCCATAAACTTTATGGCCCGCATGTGTATAATAGGCATGTGTTTTAAATGCGCTATCTAATAAGTTACTCCGTGCCGATGATAGTTCGCCCTTTTGCTGGCGGTCGCTTATTTCTTTACGGTAATCGTCGATGCCATTTTTATATGATTTTTGGATACTTCTGCCAGATGGTGTGTAATACCGGGCCACTGTAAGATTAAGTGCCGAGCCATCACCAAACGGAAACTGCTGCTGCACTAAGCCCTTACCATATGAGCGACGGCCTACAATAACAGCGCGGTCCAAATCCTGCAATGCCCCGGCTACAATTTCGCTTGCCGATGCCGAGTATTCATCAATCAATACAGCCACCTTACCTTCCTGAAACAATCCAGAATTGCTGGAGTAATAATTAACACGTTGCTCGTGCGCTCCTTGGGTATAAACAATTAGCTGATCTTTAATTAAAAACTCATCGACCAATGCGGTAGCAGCATCCAGGTAGCCACCTCGGTTTCCGCGCAGGTCAACAATGAGTTTATTAACGCCTTGTTTTTGCAGTGTGGTTAATGAGGCTCTGAAATCGCTATCGGTTGTGGTTGAGAATTTACTTAGTTTAATATAACCAGCTTTAGCTGTTAACGGATATGAAGCATCTAAACTACTTAAAGGCACATGGCCGCGCATTAGCATGTAGCGGATTGTTTTATCGCTCGATAAATGCTTTACACTCATCTCTACTTTATTGCCAGATGTACCCCTGATTAAACGGTTAATGCTATCAGTACCTAATTTGGCTCCTGACGCATTTTTAAAGTTGATGGTAATCACCCTGTCGCCATTAACAATCCCTGCTTTATAAGCTGGGCTGCCCTGGTAAACCTGCGATATAAACATGGTATCGCGCAGCAAAACGTATTCAATGCCAATACCATTAAAGTGGCCTTCCAGCCTTTCATTAACAGATTGTGCCTGTTTCCGGTGCAGGTAAACAGAATGCGGGTCAAGCTCCTGCAGAATACTGCCGATGGCGTTATTTTCAAGCGTATCGGTGCTAACAGAGTCTACATAATGCCGATTGATGATCAGCAATGCGCTATCTATTTTATGGTTACCCGCAACCTGCCGCGCCACAAAGCCCTGACTATTAATCAGCAGCCCTATTGTAATGCCGGCAAGGAGAATAATAACCGTTCTAAAAATTACAGATGCTGCTTGTTTCATTTTTGTTACCGCAAATTTACGTTGTTGCTACTCAAAACATAATTATTTAATTAATTGATAATTCATCTAATTAAAATTTTATTGAATTTTGTATTAACACCATACCATACATGCAAAACACTACCGAACAAGACTCATACTACCAAAACCTCGACCAAATGCCTGTGGCAGAACTGCTACAACACATTAACGAGCAAGACCGTACCGTACCAGAGGCAGTGGGCAAGGCTATACCGCAATTGGAAGCATTGGTAGATGTAGTGGTAAACCGCATGAGCAATGGCGGCCGTTTATTTTACATAGGTGCAGGCACCAGCGGCCGTTTAGGTGTGGTTGATGCATCAGAGTGCCCGCCAACGTATGGTGTGCCGTTTGATTGGGTAGTGGGTATTATTGCCGGTGGCGATGGCGCAATCCGTAAAGCGGTGGAGTTTGCCGAAGATGATGCCGAACAGGCCTGGATAGATTTGCAGGATTTTAACATTAATGCAAAAGATGTCGTAGTAGGCATAGCGGCTTCGGGCCGCACCCCTTATGTAATTGGTGGTTTAGAAACTGCCAATAAAAACGGCGTGGCAACAGGCTGTATAGTATGTAATGCTGGCAGTCCGGTGGCCGAAGTGGCACAGTATCCGGTAGAAATAGTGACTGGTCCGGAGTTTGTAACAGGTTCTACAAGGATGAAGGCAGGCACGGCACAGAAACTTGCTTTAAACATGCTGAGCACCACGGTGATGATCCGTTTGGGCAAAGTAAAAGGTAATAAAATGGTGGATATGCAGTTAACTAACCATAAGCTGGTTGACCGCGGAACCCGCATGATCATGAATGAAACCGGCTTGGACGAGGCTACTGCTGCCACATTATTACAAGAATACGGCAGCGTACGTAAAGCAGTAGATTTTTATAACGAAGAAAAATAGAGTCTTCCCCTTTAGGGAAGGTTGGAGGGGCTAATGCACGAGATAGAACCATATTACCGCTGGAGGGATGACTACGTAGCAGCAGAAGACGAGTTTTCGCCTTTCTATGCTACTGTGTACAATGAGTTTGAGTTTGATAAGCAGGTATACAACTATTTGCTGCACCCGCAATGGGATTCATTCGGCTCAAACACCCTGTACTTAAAAGTATTATACGCCGATTACGACCGCAACTATAGCATCATAGAATTGATAGGCGAATGGAACGATGCCATTAATAATGATGTAATGCTGATGAAGCGTGAGCTGATAGAATTGATGATTGATAACGGCATTAACAAATTTGTACTCATTGGCGAAAACGTGTTGAACTTCCACTCGTCCGACGATTGTTACTACGAAGAGTGGTTTCAGGATGTGGAGGATGGCTGGATAGCAGGAGTTAATTTCCGCGAGCATGTGATCGAGGAGTTTAAGCATAATAACATCGACTATTACATTAACTTTGGCGGCGAGCTTGACGATTTTAACTGGCGCGCCTTAAAGCCCTTACAAGTATTTAAAAAGATAGAAGAGCAATTAATGCGCAGGCTTACTTAATTTGTTCTTCATAAAATTGTACTAACTTAGATTATTAAAATAGATAATATAAAAAATGGAAAATAACCGTAATTACACCTACGACGATACCGTTATCCAATTGGATGATGAGGTTGCAGCATCGCGCAGGTTCATAGCAAACGTATTTTTATGGATGTTTGTGGCACTAGGTATTTCTGCCTTTTGTGCATTCTTATTTGCAACTACGCCAAGTTTATTAACCCTGGTAATAGACCCAACCACAGGTCACAACACCGGTTTAGGCACTATCTTAATGTTTGCCCCTTTTGCCTTTGTAATGGCAATTTCATTCGGGTTAAACCGCCTGTCATTCCCGGTACTGGGTGTTTTGTTTGTGGCATTTGCTGCGCTGTTAGGCGTTAGTCTTAGTTTCATCTTACTAGTTTACACTGCCGCTTCTGTAGCAGGCGTGTTCATTACTGCATCTGCCGTGTTTGGCGTTATGGCAATTGCCGGTTACACCACCCATCAGGATTTAACCAAATTTGGTTCATTAATGATTATGGGCTTAATTGGTATGGTTATCGCAACCGTGGTAAACTTCTTTTTACACAGCGAAGGCCTGAGCATTATTTTAAGCTACGTAGGTGTTGCCGTGTTTACCGGCTTAACTGCTTATGATGTGCAAAAACTAAAACGCATTGGCGCAGGTATTGAGTATGGTGATGCATCTGGTAAAAAAATGGCCATTATGGGTGCATTAACCTTATATCTTGATTTCTTGAACCTGTTCTTATCATTGTTAAGAATATTCGGCAGAAAACGCTAATCAACAAGAAAAGACAATTAAAAAGAGCTGCCTGTAAGGGCGGCTCTTTTTGTTTTGTAGCTGTGCCAAGTTCCCTCCCTTGGGAGGGTTAGGGAGGGGTTCTGCTATTGGCTTAGTATGCAAACCCCTCCCTCCCACCACGCATTCCAACCGCACCCCTCCCCAAGGAGGGGATTTAACTCCCATCCCTAAACCCAGGTGTAGCGGATACCGGCCAATGTGGCTAAGGCCTGCGCAGTATGAGCGAAAAACGGGTCTGCGCTAACCGATGAAATACTGACGTTCAGTTTCAAAGTTTGCAATAGAATAACTACTCTACTCCGCAAATCAATCTATACTGCCATAGCTCCTGGTAAATAGTATTAGGGAATTAAGCGCTTGCTCTATCCATTAAGTAATCGCCGAAAATCAACATAGCAAAGAAGATCATTCGCTGTTGCTGAATGGCAAATAGGATATCGCTATCTATGCCTCTGTACATCCAATTGTCATCATTTGCACATTTGCATACCTACACATCTGCACATCTATCAAACTACTTGCATATTACCAGTTTATTGTGCAATTTTGTTGCGCTTATAGAGAAAGATGGAGGGATTAGACCCTGCGAAATCTTAGCAACCTGTGCCAACAAGGTGCTGCATTCTACTCAGACACATCAAACATGTTTGGGAAAGATAAGCGAAAGTCAGATGGTATATAACCGACTTTTTCGAATAAGCTTTTGTTTAGATGTGAGATATTAGATTTGAGATCTGAGATGCATTAGTGTGTCCCTTTTCAAGTATCTGATAACTCGGTAAAATTATAATGGATGATGTGCTATTGCGACTTGAGTATTTTCTCAAATCCTATATCTCACATCTCAGATCTCAAAATGAGTATTAGAGAAGAATTACAGAAAAGAATATTAGTGATTGACGGCGCAATGGGTACCATGATACAACGGTACCAATTAACCGAAGAGGATTTCCGTGGCAACAGGTTTAAAGATCACCCCTCGGATTTGAAAGGGAATAATGATTTGCTTAACCTCACCCGCCCCGATGTTATTAAGGCCATCCATAATGAGTATTTGGAGGCCGGCGCAGATATTATTGAAACCAATACCTTCAGCACCCAGCGCATTTCATTGGCAGATTACCACATGGAGGAGCTTGATTATGAAATGAGCTACGAGGGTGCCCGCATTGCCCGCGAAGCCGTTGATGAATGGAATCTTAAAACACCAGAGAAACCACGCTTTGTGGCGGGTGCCGTTGGGCCAACCAACCGTACCGCTTCGCTATCACCAGACGTTAATGATCCAGGGTATCGCGCCGTTACGTTTGATGATCTGGCCGACGCTTACTATGCACAGGTACGCGGTTTATTTGATGGCGGCAGCGATGTTATACTGATTGAAACCATCTTCGATACCCTTAATGCCAAGGCGGCTTTATTTGCCGTACAGCGCTACTCAGAAGAAAGTGGCAAGAAGTTACCGATCATGATTTCGGGAACCATTACAGATGCATCTGGCCGTACCCTATCGGGGCAAACGGTTGAGGCCTTCTGGAACTCTATCCGCCATGCTAACCTGCTTTCGGTTGGTTTAAACTGCGCTTTGGGGGCCAAAGAAATGCGCCCGCATATTGAAGAGCTTTCGCAAAAGGCCGATGTATTTATATCGGCCTATCCTAACGCCGGCTTACCTAACGAGTTTGGCGGCTACGATGAAATGCCGCACGAAACTGCGCATTTAGTTGACGACTTTTTAAAATCGGGCTTTGTAAACATTGTTGGTGGCTGTTGTGGTACCACGCCAGAACACATTAAATGCATTGCAGATCGTGCTGCCTTATATCCACCAAGGCCAATTCCACAGCCTGAGCCACATATGCGCTTAAGCGGTTTAGAGGCCGTTACCATAACACCCGAAGCTAACTTTGTAAACGTTGGTGAGCGTACCAACATTACCGGTTCGCCTAAGTTCTCGAAGCTGATTTTGGCCGAGAACTACGAAGAGGCACTTACCGTAGCCCGTCAGCAGGTAGAAGGCGGTGCCCAGGTGATCGACATTAACATGGATGAGGGGATGATCAACTCGGAAGAGGTGATGGTAAAATTCCTGAACCTGGTTGCATCAGAGCCGGATATTGCCAAACTGCCTATCATGGTCGATTCATCTAAATGGACAGTTATCGAAGCTGGTTTGAAATGCCTGCAAGGCAAGGGTATTGTAAACTCGATCTCCCTAAAAGAGGGCGAAGATAAATTTAAAGAATACGCCCGTAAAATTATGAGCTATGGTGCCGCTACCGTGGTAATGGCATTTGACGAACAAGGTCAGGCTGATTCATACGAGCGACGCATTGAGATATGTAAACGGTCATACGATATATTGGTTGATGAAGTCGGTTTCCCCCCACAGGATATCATTTTCGACCCGAACATTTTAACAGTTGCTACCGGTTTAGAGGAGCACAATAATTACGCGGTCGACTTTATTAACGCCACCCGCTGGATTAAGGAAAACCTGCCAATGGCCAAAGTGAGCGGTGGTGTAAGTAATATATCATTCTCGTTCCGCGGTAATAACGTAGTGCGCGAGGCTATGCACTCTGCCTTCTTATACCATGCTATTAAAGCAGGCATGGATATGGGTATTGTAAACGCCGGTATGCTCGAAGTTTACGAACAGATCCCTGCTGACCTGCTAACCAAGGTTGAAGATGTTCTTTTAAACCGCCACCCGGAAGCTACCGAGCGTTTAGTAGAATATGCCGATACCATTAAAAGTAAAGGCAAAGAAATAGTACGCGATGAAGCCTGGCGTAACAACCCGGTAGAAGAGCGCCTATCGCACGCCCTGGTAAAAGGGATCATCGAGTACCTGGATGCCGACGTGGAAGAATGCCGTCAGCAATATGCCAAACCCTTAGAGGTGATTGAAGGCCCGTTGATGAGCGGCATGAACATCGTGGGCGACTTATTCGGTGCCGGTAAAATGTTTTTGCCACAGGTTGTAAAATCGGCCAGGGTTATGAAAAAGGCGGTGGCTTACCTGCTACCGTTTATTGAAGAAGAAAAACTAAAAAACGCCGATACCACCTCGCGAAAAAATGCAGGCAAGGTTTTAATGGCCACTGTTAAAGGCGACGTACACGACATCGGCAAAAACATTGTAGGTGTAGTATTGGCCTGTAATAACTTCGAGGTGATAGACCTTGGGGTGATGGTGCCGGCACAACGCATATTAGATGAGGCTAAGAAGCAAGAGGTGGACATTATTGGCCTAAGCGGCTTAATTACGCCATCGCTTGATGAGATGGTCCACTTTGCCAAAGAGATGGAACGTGAAGGAATGACTATTCCGCTAATTGTGGGCGGCGCTACTACATCACGTATTCATGCTGCTGTTAAAATCGCGCCTAACTATTCAGGCGCTGCCATACACGTATTGGACGCATCGCGCAGTGTTACAGTTTGCAGCAACCTGATGAGCGATGAAAATAAAGGCCCATATATAGAATCGATCAAGCTAGAATACGAGAAAGCCCGTGAAGCACACCTCAACAAACGAAGCGACAAACGCTTTGTAAGCATTGATGATGCACGTAAACAACGTTGTGAGATAAATCTTAACGGAGCTATCCCGCCTAAACCAACCTTTACCGGTACGAAGGTTTTTGAGAGCTATCCGTTAGAAGATCTTGTTCCTTACATTGATTGGACGCCTTTCTTCCACACATGGGAACTAAGAGGCAGTTACCCAAAGATCTTCAACGATAAGTACGTAGGTGAAGAAGCCAAAAAGCTTTATGATGATGCACAGGTATTACTAGATCAAATCATCAAAGAAAAACTATTGCAAGCCAACGGCGTGATCGGCTTTTGGCCGGCAAACAGTGTGGGCGATGATATTGAATTGTATACAGATGAAAGCCGCACCCAATTGTTAAGCAAAATACACACCCTGCGCCAACAATCAGAAAAAGTAAAGGGCGAACCTTATTATGCGCTTTCTGATTTTATCGCACCTAAAGACAGTGGTGTGGCTGACTACTTTGGTGGGTTTGCTGTTACCACGGGTATTGGCTGCGACGAATTGGTTGCCAAATTTGAGGCTGATTACGATGATTATAACAGCATTTTAGCCAAAGCGCTTGCCGATCGTTTGGCCGAGGCCTTTGCAGAAAAGATGCACGAATTAGTTCGTCGCGAGCATTGGGGATATGCGAAAGACGAATTATTGGATACTGTAGCTTTGATTAAAGAAGAGTACCAGGGTATTCGCCCGGCACCTGGCTATCCGGCCTGTCCGGATCATACCGAGAAGACAACTTTATTTGATTTACTAAAAGCCGAGGATAATGCCCACATGCACTTAACCGAAAGTTTGGCCATGACACCGGCTGCATCGGTAAGCGGATTTTACTTTGCACACCCGCAAGCACGCTATTTCGGGTTGGGTAAAATCAGCAAAGATCAGGTAGAAGATTATGCTAAAAGGAAAAATATGTCGTTAGAAACGGTTGAACGATGGCTGGGGCCCAATTTAAATTATTAAATTGGTGCTAATAAGATCGTCTACAAATCCTCTAACCCCAAGGAAAAATGACATACGCCAATTTAGAAGCATGGAAAGAAGCCCGATATCTGGTTAAAGCAGTTTATGTTTACACGGCCACATTTCCGCAACAGGAGACAATGGGTCTGCAGGCGCAAATACGCCGCGCAGCCGTATCAATACCGTCAAATATTGCAGATGGCTGCGGACGAACAAATCGTAAGGATGTATTGCAATGCTTCCACGTAGCAAAGAGCGCCATATATGAATTGGAAACAGAATTGTATTTATCGTACGATCTGAACTTTATTAAACAAGACGATTTAGAATCGCTTTTGCAACAAACAACCAAAACCAGGGAACTGCTTTGCGGATTGATCAAATATTATAAAACAGAGTTAGACGATTAATTTGTCTGTGCCACTAAACCTAAAATGAAAATTACACAACATATTGCCAATGCAAACGGCAAAACCTTATTTTCTTTCGAATTACTCCCCCCTATTAAAGGGTCTAATTTACAGGGCATTTTTAATGCCATTGATCCGCTGATGGAGTTTAATCCTCCGTTTATTGATGTAACGTCATCCCGCGAGGATCATTTATATAAAGAGCACGCTAGTGGCTTATTGGAGAAAGTAACTTTCCGCAAACGCCCGGGTACAGTAGCAGTTTGCGCTGCAATTATGAACAAGTATAAGGTTGATGCCGTTCCACATTTAATTTGCGGTGGCTTTACCAAAGAAGAAACCGAGTATGCGCTAATAGACCTGCAGTTTTTGGGTATCGATAACGTACTCGTTTTACGCGGCGACGCCCGTAAAGGCGACGCCAGCTTTATACCTACCCCCGGCGGCCACTGTTATGCAACGGAATTACTGGAGCAGGTTACCAATATGAACAACGGTATTTACCTGCACGAATACCAGGATACATCTTATAAAACAGATTTCTGTATTGGTGTTGCCGCCTATCCCGAAAAACATTTCGAGTCGCCCAACTTAAAAACCGACTTTAAATACCTGAAACAAAAGGTAGCTGGCGGTGCCGAGTTTATTGTTACCCAAATGTTTTATGATAACAATAAGTATAAAGAGTTTGTAACCCAATGCCGCGAAAACGGCATCAACATACCCATTATACCGGGCTTAAAACCGCTTACCACAGCTAAGCAGTTAATTAACCTGCCTAAGATATTCCATATCGATATCCCCGAAGATTTAAGCGATGCCGTACAGGCCTGCAAAAGCGACAAGGATGTTAAAGAAGTTGGTATTGAGTGGATGATTAACCAGTGTAAAGAACTGGTTGAGTTTGGTGCCCCGGTGTTACACTTCTACACCATGGGTAATGCCGAACCCACTAAACGTATAGCAAGGGAGATCTTTTAAGATCTCCCTTTTTTATATCACCACACCGTAGTCGGGAAGTTGCTTCGCGAGTTCTGCTGCCGAAGTAAAATGAATACCCTGTATACCAAGCTCGCGCGCGGCCAGTATATTACGGTAGTTGTCATCAATAAAGAGCGCTTCGGTAGGATCTACGTTATACCGATTAAGTAGGATTTGGTAAAAATCTGCATTCGGCTTGCGGGTCTTCTCATCGCCCGAAACCACGATGCCATCAAACCAATTCAAAAACTCAAAGCGATCTTTAGCAATCCCAAAGGTTTCGGCCGACCAGTTGGTCAATGCGTAAATCTTGTATTTATTGCTTGCTTTTAGCTTCTTGAAAATCTCTAAAGTATCCTGGAGAGCATCGCCCAACATCTCATCCCATCGGCCATAAAATGCCCGGATATTGGCTTCATGTTCCGGATGCTTTTGTACTAACCAATCGGTGCCTTCCTGTAAGCTGCGACCGCCGTCTTGCTCTTCATTCCAATCAGAAGTGGTGATATTGGCTAGGAAATGTTCCATTTCGGCCTCGTCTGTGAACAGTTGTTTGTATAGATGCCTGGGGTTCCAGTCAATCAGTACGCCGCCAAGGTCGAAGATGATGGTGGTGATCATAGGTATGCTATTGTTATTTATGCCATTGCGAGGAACGAAGCAACCTCCTAGCTGCACAGATCGATTAGGATTGGCTAGGAGGTTGCTTCGTTCCTCAATGACACGTAGGTGTATTAATTGTTATTCAACAAAAATGCTTTAAACCCTTCAAAATCTTTACCCAAAGCAACCGCTTGTTTCTCTTTACCTTCCAATTCTGTCACAGATTCCGGCACCTTAATAGCCGCCGCTATCTCGGCAGGGAAAGCATCCGGGAACTTGCACGGATGTGCGGTTGATAAAAACACGCCGGTAACATCTCCGGGGTTTGTTGCGCTTTCCCACTCTTTCAATGCTTTCCAGGCAATAGCAGTATGTGGGCATACCACATAGTTATACTTGTCGAAAACCTGTTGTATAGCTGCTTTTGTTTGCTCATCGTTATAACTAAAACCAGCGATAAGGCCAGTCAGTTCAGATGCGTCTTCTTTAAACAGATCGGCAATGCGGGCCCAGTTACTAGGGTTACCAACATCCATCGCGTTTGATAATGTTGATACCGATGGTTTTGGTTTGTATACGCCGGTTTTTAAATAAGCCGGTACGGTATCATTGGCATTGGTTGCTGCTATAAATTGATGCACAGGCAAACCCATTTTCCAGGCAAGTAAACCTGCGCCGATATTACCGAAGTTACCGCTCGGCACCGAGAAGACTACCTTACTTTTACCCTGACGCAGTAACTGCGCATAGGCATTAAAATAATAAAACGTCTGCGGTATTAAGCGGGCTATGTTGATCGAGTTAGCCGAAGTGAGCCGGAACTTCTCATTTAGTTCTTTATCGGTAAAGGCTTGTTTAACCAGAGCCTGGCAATCATCAAATGTACCGTCAATTTCCAGCGCGCGGATATTCTGTCCGTTGGTTGTTAATTGCTGTTTCTGGATCTCGCTTACCTTGCCTTTAGGGTATAAAATGGTAACTCGGGTATTAGGCACACCTAAAAAGCCCAAGGCTACTGCACCGCCGGTATCGCCGGATGTTGCCACCAACACATCCAACTGTTTCTCGCCTTCTGTCAAAAACCAGCTCATTACACGGCTCATAAAGCGCGCGCCGAAATCTTTAAATGCGAGTGATGGCCCGTGGAACAATTCCAGCACGTAAGTTTCTTCTTCCAGTTTAACAACCGGGGCCAAAAAGTTAATGGCATCGCGGATAATTTCCTGCAGGTCTGCTTCTGGGATTGCACCGTCCAGCATGGCGCTTGCCACATGGAAAGCAATTTCGGGCAAAGTATAGCCATCCAGATTATTCAAAAACTTATCAGATAATTTGGGGATGCTTAAAGGCATGTATAAACCTTTATCCTGCGGCATGCTGTTAAAAACGGCATCTTTAAATTCAACCTGGTGGTCGGTATTATTGGTACTGTAAAAATTCATGTTCTTCAATGTGCAAATATGCAGATGTGCAAATGTGCGTATGTTAATATGATTGAATAATACTTTTAATTGTTGTTTTCTATTTTGTACATCTGCATATCCACGCATCTGCACATTTTTTCTTTATCTGCAAATCTGCATATACGCACATTTGCACATCAATTTAATCCAGTACTCTTGGCCCCGCATCGTTTATTGGCGACACATAGGCTTGCGATCCGATCTTAATTTTAGTCAGATGATCCTGTAGTTTTTTCGTGATATTTCTGGCAGTTTGCTCATCGCGGGTAAAGGCGAAAACAGATGGACCAGAGCCGGAGATACCGAAACTAACCGCTCCATTACTCATGGCAATTTCGCGCATCAGGTAAAAATCAGGGATCAGCATGGCGCGTACAGGTTCAATGAGTACATCTTTCATACTACGGCCAATTAGGTCAATGTCGCCGGTATATAAGCCACTTACCAATCCTGCTATATTACCCCATTGGGTTACGGCATCTTTCAGCAGTACGCTATTGCGGATAATCTGGCGAGCCTCACGAGTTGGGACATCCACATCGGGGAATACAATGGCGCAATACAATTCTTTAGGATGCGGCAGGCGGATTACATCCAAGGGCTCGTAACTGCGGATCAACACAAAACCACCCATCAGTGCCGGGGCAACGTTATCGGCATGGCCATGCCCGCAAGCCATCTCCTCGCCTTTCATGGCAAAGGGTAATAGTTTGGCGGCGGGGCTTTCGTCGCCCAGTAAAGTTTTAGCTGCAAACAAGCCGGCTACTGTACTTGCCGAGCTTGAACCCAATCCGCTACCGATCGGCATCTTTTTATGCAGCTCAATATCGAAGCCAATATCAGGTCGGCCGATACTATTCAAATAATGCTGTACACTTACACTCACCGTGTTTTTTGCAGGATTAAGTGGCAGGCGGCCATCATCACCTGTAATTTTGCTGATGGTGATACCCGGTTTATCGGTAAGGCGCATAATCACCTCATCGCCAGGTGCCTCAACAGCAAACCCAAGCACATCGAAACCACAAACAACGTTTGCTACAGTAGCCGGTGCAAAAACGCGAATCCCCCCCCGCCCCCTAAAGGGGAGGCTTTTATCTTGCTGCGGGGATTGGATATTAGGATCGGCCATTGTTATTTCTTTTTCCATTGAATTATACTTTATAGTTCCCCATTTAGGGGGTTAGGGGGCTTCTAATTTGCGCCTACGTTTATTAAATCGGCAAATACACCTGCAGCGGTAACTTCGGCACCTGCACCAGGGCCTTTTACTACCATAGGGCGTTCGTAATAGCGATCTGTGGTAAAGGCGATGATATTATCCGCACCCGACATCATGTAGAACGGATGGTTCTCATCAACCATTTGCAGGCTGATGCTTGCCTTACCATTATCCAGCTTACCTACGTAACGTAGTACTTTTTTCTCGTTCTCGGCTTTATTTTTTAAGTCGTTAAAGAAAGCATCTTCGTTTTTAAGAGCAGTGTAGAAGTCTTCAACTGTTTGCGCGTCAAGGCAAGATTGCGGCAGGATGTTGTCAATTACAATGTCTGATGCTTCCATGGCATAACCGGCATCACGGGCAAGGATCAATACCTTACGCATAAAATCGGTACCGCGTAAATCATCGCGTGGATCTGGTTCGGTATAACCGGCTTCCTGCGCCATTTTTACTACATCGTGGAAACTGGCATCGCCTTTAAAATTATTAAAGATGAAAGATATAGTGCCCGAAAGGATGGCTTCGATGCGTTGTACACGGTCACCACTCACCATTAAATCGCGCAGGGTACGGATGATGGGTAAACCTGCACCAACGTTGGTTTCGTAAAAGAAATCAACACCAGCTTGTAAAGCATTATCTTTAAAACTACGGTATTGTGCATACGATGATGAGTTACCAATTTTATTACAAGTAACTACAGAGATATTAGCTTTAAAACATTTATCGTAAAAGGCAATTGGCAGCGGACTGGCGGTATTGTCCACAAAAACACAATTTGGCAGATTCATGCTTTTCATGCGTTCTACAAATTCTTCCAGATCAGCTTGTTCGCCGTTCTTTTCCAGATCTTCCTGCCAGTTTTCTAATGACAGGCCATCGCTACTGAACAACATTTTACGGCTGTTGCTGATACCGGCAATTTTAACCTGGATCTTATTTTTTTCGCGCAGAAACTGGTTATGCTGATTCAGTTGTTTAAACAGCGTGCGGCCGATATTACCGGTTCCTAAGCAAAACGCATTAAGTGTTTTATTTAATTGGGTAAAGAATGCATCGTGCACCGCATTAAGTGCTTTAGCCAAGTCAATAGCCGAGATAATTACAGAAATATTGTACTCTGATGATCCCTGCGCAATTGCCCGTACGTTGATACCATTACGGCCCAACGCGTGGAACAACTTACCGCTCATACCGGGGGTTTGTTTCATATTCTCGCCCACCACGGCAAGCACAGCCAGTTTATCTTCAATAATCGGGTCTTCCAGTTTTTTAGCCAAAAGCTCCAGTTCAAATTCCTGCTCAATTAATGCTTTGGCACGATGCGCATCTGCGGGTTGAACAGCGAAAGTGATAGTATGCTCTGATGATGACTGGGTGATCAATATTACATTGATCTGCTCGCGAGATAGCAGTGAGAACAATCTGCCGCTAAAACCAGCCTTACCCACCATACCGCTACCGGTAAGATTGATAACACTGATCTCGTTCACAGATGAAATACCTTTGATCGGTAGATGAGATTTTTTAGAGGTATGGCTAATCACAGTACCTTCAAACTCCGGCTCGAAAGTATTTTTGATCACAATCGGAATCTTCTTCAAAAACGCCGGGATCATGGTTGGCGGATAGATTACCTTGGCACCGAAGTATGATAGCTCCATCGCTTCGGTATAAGTTAAATCGGTTAACGAGAATGCTTTCTTCACAATACGCGGGTCGGCAGTCATCATACCGTTAACATCAGTCCAGATCTCAATGGCAGATGCATTAAGCGCTGAGCCAAAGATCGCAGCAGTATAGTCGCTACCGCCACGGCCTAATGTAGTTACTTGTCCGGCATCGTTACTAGCGATAAACCCGGTTACAATAAGCAGTTTACCTTTATTTTCAGCATAAAAACTGCTGATCAATAGTTCGCTTAGTTCGGTATTTACTTTGGCCTGGCCAAAAGTACTGTCGGTTTTTATCAGCGTAGTACTGTCAACAAAAATTACTTCGGGGATGTATTGCAAAGCAATCCTGCTTATCATTAAAGCGGCGCAACGTTCGCCATAGCTTAAAATAAGGTCGCGGGTTTTGGGGGTAAGCTCGCGCAGGGTTAATACGCCTTGCAGCAAGTCTTCCAACTCATTAAAATAAATTTTAAGGCGGGTAAGCAAAGGGTTTTGGTTATGAATCTCGACCAGGTTTTTAGCCGCATCAAAATGGCGAGTTTGCAGTTCAGCCAGCTGCGGGGTAAAACTTTCGCCATCTGCAGCTTTTGATGCCATTGACGCCAACAGGTTGGTTACGCCGCTCATAGCAGATAACACGATAACAGGCTTGTCATCAGCCTTGCTTTCCTGCTTTAAAATTTCGATCAGCGTTTTGATACTTGTTGCTGATCCTACTGAGGTACCTCCGAATTTTAAGACTTTCATATTAGCTTTAAAAACAAAAACGCCTTCCCCGATGTGGAGGAAGGCGCCTTGTTGGTTTGTATTTGTTACACCATACGGTTATCTTCCTCCATGCCTTTTGCATGTGGTCATAATAATCGATGTAATAATGGTGCTGTTAGTAATCACGTTGTTATGTCTTGTTTGACGGTTGTAAATTAAGTGTATAATATTTAAATATCCAAGACAAAGCGTTTTTATTTTTTCGGGCAGCATAGTTTCGTAATTTTGGCAGGATATGCAGGGGCTTGTTACAAAATCAACCGGAAGCTGGTACCAGGTACAAACACCAGAAGGTGATGTGGTTGATTGCCGCATTAAAGGTAAATTCCGTATGCACGGTATTACCACCACCAACCCTATTGCCGTTGGCGATCAGGTAGAGTTTGACGCCGAACCCGACCAGGCAACCGGTGTGATCACCAAACTGTATGATCGTAAAAATTACATCATCCGTAAATCAATCAATCTATCTAAACAGGCACAGATCATCGCCGCTAACTTAGATCAGGCTATATTAGTGGTAACTCTGGCTTCGCCCCGCACCTCCCTGGGTTTTATAGACCGCTTTTTGGTTACTGCCGAAGCCTACGACATCCCCGCCCGTTTAGTATTTAACAAACTCGATCTGTTTAGCGATGAGGGATTGAAGATATTGGATGAATACAAAGAGGTTTATGAAAACATTGGCTATCCCTGCTTCCAGGTTTCGGCCATTGAAGGCACCAACATTCCTGAATTAAAAGCCCAGTTAAAAGATCGCATCACTTTATTTACCGGTCACTCTGGCGTAGGTAAATCAAGTTTAATGAATGCCATACTGCCCGAATTAGCACTTCGCACCAGCCATGTTTCGGAATGGAGCGATAAAGGAACTCACACCACCACCTTTGCCGAAATGTTTGAACTGCCAGAAGGTGGCTTTATTATAGACACCCCCGGCATCCGCGAATTAGGTGTTATAGATATTGAACCGCAAGAGCTCGGCCATTTCTTCCCCGAAATGCGTGACCGCATGCACGATTGCCGTTTTAATAACTGTCGCCACATTAATGAGCCCGGTTGCGCCGTATTGGTTGCCTTAGAAAATGGCGAGATCGAACCATCTCGTTATGAGAGTTACCTGAGCATTTATCACGGTAATGATACAAGGGCTTGATTAGAAGCAAGAGATAAGAGACAAGAGACAAGACCAATCAACCGTAGAGACACAATACCTTGTGTCTCCCTCTGTACAGGTCAACAAACACAATTAAAATCTTCTACCAATAAAAGAGACACAAGGTATTGTGCCTCTACGTATATTTTTCCCACCGAGAGACACGATACTTTGTCTCTCCCGCTATATAGATCAACAAAACAATTCGCAACCAAATAAGAAACACAAAATATTGTGTCTCTAAGGCGGGAGGCAAATCTCCAAAATTCCATCTTATCTCTTGTTTCTCGTTTCTTGTCTCTATTTTTGAATTATGCGCGCAGTAATTCAAAGAGTAACCCAGGCCTCATGTACAGTTGAAGGCCAAATAACCGGCGAAATACAAAACGGGTTCATGATTTTATTAGGCATTGAAGAAGCCGACAATACCGACGATTTGCAATGGCTAGCCCAAAAGATCATAAACATGCGTGTATTTGGCGATGAAAACGGATTGATGAATAAATCGCTGGCCGATGTTGATGGCAATATTCTGCTGATCTCGCAATTCACGCTATATGCCCAAACAAAAAAGGGCAACCGACCATCATTTATTCGCGCAGCGAAACCTCCTTTGGCCATCCCGCTTTATGAAGAAATGATTGTGATGCTGGAATCCCTATTAGGTAAAAAAATAGCTACCGGCATTTTTGGCGCTGATATGAAAGTGGCTTTGGTTAATGACGGCCCGGTTACTATTGTGATGGATACGAAGGATAAGGAGAATTTTTAGATGGCGCGTATCTCTCTCCACTCGTCATGCCGAACTTGTTTCACTGTTGTCCGGTAAAAGATTGCATATCCAAGAAAGCTATTGATTAGGGTGTTTATTATCGGTTTATGTCTTAAATCCTATTTCCAAGCCCCCCAGTTTTAGCT
>Ga0116227_10002385_pt1 | contig 42867 bp, 27 predicted proteins | sample S1TSphgellanicum_FD_89693 | JGI IMG/M metagenome (GOLD analysis project Ga0116227, IMG submission 89693) | Host-associated microbial communities from peat moss isolated from Minnesota, USA - S1T2_Fb - Sphagnum magellanicum MG | ecosystem: Host-associated > Plants > Peat moss > Unclassified... | reverse complement strand
TTTAAAAAAATTTCCCCTTTTTTTTAATAATTTAATTTTTTTTTTTCCCAAACACCACAAATTTTCACCCTTTTTTTTTTTTTTTTTATTTTTTTTTTTTTTTTGGCCCCCCCCCCCCCCCTTTTTCAGGTAAATACAAAATTTTATTAAAATAAATTAAAGGGTATTTTTAAAGAACTTGCATTCACAAAAAGTGAAAAGGTAAACTTTTGCACAAGTTTTTTTTTATGGATTTTACATGAATTTGTTTCATTTTTTATAAGAATAAGAGTTTTTTTTCTCAAACTACCACATAATCATCATATTTTCATACATGTATGATATTCCAAAAGGATGGTGTGAACAAGTAAAAATCTCTAGACTAGTTAGTATTATAGGCCTCCTAATAATTAATATTTACTAATGGCAAATTTACTATCCTTTATCCAAAGAGTGAAGCTAATGGGATTAAGTAGTTCATGTTAGTGAGCGGTTGAGGGTAATCTACCCAATCATATGGGAGATTTTTAAAAAGGGATTAAGATAAGGGCCCTATTTTTTTGGTGTCAATGTGGACCTTGTGTGGTTTGTGAAAAAGGATTAGATGAGGTGTTGGGAGACTTCTAAGACATTTGATACTTTTGTAATTGGAGTTCAAATGAAGGATTCTCTTGGAGAAGTGTGTATTATATTACTAAGGAGGAGAGAGTAGTGAGGAAATGTACTTGTATTTGTGTGTGATTTTAATGGAAAATGGTTGAAGAACTTGAAGTGTTTTGGTGTGCATCTATTTTATTAAGAGATGTGGAAGGTAGAACAGTTGGATATCATATAAAGTATGTTGCTCCTTCACATGGTATTTCTACATTTCATTCAAAACATAAAATAAAAAGGCATACCACTTGGTAACTTTTAAAGTAGTAAGTTACTAACTACCACATGAAGGTTCCTCCAATACTTGGTGGTAGTAAGAAGGGGAAAAACACTAGCAAATAACCACTTGCAAACTAAAATGTACTGCTATAGGCGGCAAGCAATGGCTATGAGTGGATGTAGTGTGTTGCAGATGATAGAAAGTAATGGGGAGGCATTCAAAGTGTTGCAAGTGACAGGAAAAGTCACTAAAAGGCTTATAGACATGGTTGAGGTGGGACAATAGTTATAGGAGGTCTACAAATTCCACTATGGCAACACCCATGGTTGTTGAAGGTATTGCAAAACTTTGCAAAGTAACTACTCTTAGGTTATGATCATTCCCCATGTTGCCCTTTTCTATTTTTTCCCCCTACCCCCCTTAGATTAACTTACATATAAAATGATAGGTTTGTTCTTAGACAACAAACTTTATTTTCTTCCTTTGCTATTTGTGTGACTTATTACTTACTATTTGAATAATTATAATAAAGTAAGTTAATGAAGGTAATTTCTTTTTATTGAATAATAAGGTGTTGACTTTGTTCCTTTGATTTTACCTCCTAGAAGATAGTAAGGATCAAGGGCCACAATTTCACCTTTAACATTTGGCAACCATCCCGTGGATGGTATTTGGGATATTTTTGGGAAAAAAAAATTAGTTTTGAATGATTTTCAATTTGGGGCAAATGATAGGTTATCAATTTGAGTGGTTGGGATAATGTTAACATTTTAATATTTGATTTTGGAAAGTAAACAGAGACCTTACTATCCATGTTGACTAAAGGCAGTGGCAAAATCCTAAAGAAAGGATAGTGGTTACAAGGTAAGGTGGTTCATTTTTTGTGTCATAATGCAATTTTTTGTAGAGTGGCATGCATTTACATGTTATTAACATGCCATAAAAACAATAAATTTTCAAATTTGTAATTAGATTTTGATTGTTAACATGAAGAAAAAGACATTTATATAAAAAAGTTGCAACATATATACACCAAATATATAATAATGAACTTTTGAAATTAAAAAATATTAATTGGTTTATTGTTTGTGCCTTTATATACATACATTTTTGTGTATGAATTTCATTTGGGATATTTTATAGGGATTCAATATATGATATGTTAACACAAAAAAAACATATGTGCAAAAAAATTGGTGAAAACAATTTAGCCAAAAAAAGTTTATGGATTTTTTGACACATTCCACACTCTTTGAAGGATTCAAATGCGAGTCCGAAAATGAAAACAACGAAAAAAGGAGTTACACTCCCTGGCTCACAACATTTCAAAAGTAAAAAAGGTGTGTTGAAGCTCCAGGATGGGGATTAGGACAAGTGATAAGCGAGTCAATTATTCACGTGAACTTGCACAAATCAAACAACAAGTTGGTCAATGCATAGTTAAAACACTTTTGATGCACAAACGAATCACAAGCATACATGGGTTCACAAGATTCACCACGGCCCGAACTTGGGGGAAGCCACCACCTTCCCCCTTATAATATTATCTATGATTAACCATGGGGGCTACACCCAAATGTCATTTTTCCTAGGTCTTTCAAGTTAGGAGTCCTAAAATTCTTGAAATTGGGACTCGCACCATTTTGGAAGCTCATAACTTCTTATGAAAACCTCTAATTGAAGTGAAATTTTAAACAAAATTGTATCCCTTGTCGAAAGTTTTCCAATGATATGTGGGATGCCACCTAAACGCAAGTAAATCAAAGTGATTCATGACTTTTAATGATTAATAGTCAAATTGACACTTTGATTTCCGGCCCTTTTTTTAGCCATAATTTGTGTTTTAATTACTCAAATGAACCATGTAAGCCCATTTTAGACATCTATGTTTCAAAAGCTTTTCAATGGTATAAGAAAATTATTCAAATGAACCATGTAAGCCCATTTTAGACATCTATGTTTCAAAAGCTTTTCAATGGTATAAGAAAATTTTCAATCTAATGAGTTTTGACCCTTGAAATTATTCTCTAAAAAATCTAGAGTCCATAGGGACTCCAACTCCCAAAATAGGAGTCCATTTGGGAGTGTGTGGGTTCATTCCTTGACACATTCCCTCACATATTTGGGAGTGCAAATGTGACTCTCGAATTGCACTCTTGACCTGCACCTTTTCATGTCTTTGCTTTGGTCGCAAGCCCAAAGCTAGGGTCGTGACACTTTTGAATGGTTTAAAATGAGCCATAAGTCCATATCATAATCATTTTTTAGTGGATTTCAATTTTTATTTTCTTAACACGTACATTAAAAAATTGTTTACAATGGATATTCTTCATATGAACTTTTTTGTTCATTAACCACCATGTAATTCCCCATTAAATTAATGATATCAAAATAGACTACCATTTTAACACTAATGTAGGGATTTTTAAGGAGTCGAGCATCCATGAAAAATGAACCACCCTAGTTTGTAATCTCCCTAATTTATAACCTCCCTAATTTATGGGAAAACTCAGAATGTGGTTGAAAAAAAGGTATCTATAGGAAAACTAAAATTAAAGTAAGGGAATGGAGGGTAGTATTATTCAAAAAAGACCACAAAAAACCTAGAACTCAATACCCAACTTGACCCTGTAAGATAAAATATTGATTCATTATACCTCAGCCTCACCACAAAAGTTAAATAATAAGGAGAATAGGTATCATTATTTAACCAAAAAGGGAATAGTTCTATCTTACTCTCAAAAAACATAAATTAATTGTTTATTATAAGTTGCATAATAATTAAAGTCCATATAAAAAGAAAATGGAACAAATTTTGGAAAAGGAGTTAGGAATATTAAATGTAGGCTACTTGGAAAGGACAACAAAGGAGATGTTGCCACCTAGGATAGTAATCATAGGCATTTCCACTTCTAATGGCAATGTGGAAAGACCGCTAGAGGATCAAGAAGTAAACACCACCTATTAATATCACTCATGGTGGCAAGAAAATGAATCTAAGGGTGGGAAGTTCCAACAAAAAAAGAATGAGGAAAATATTTCACAAGTTGCAAAATAAAATTGAATAACAATAGGGGGAAGACCAACTAAATTCTACCCTATGGAAGATATGTTACTTGGCTACTCTCAAAGGCAACTGGCAAACATAATAGCAAAATAGAAACAAACGAAAACACTAAGATTTCAAGATGAAGACACTAATGGGGAAATGGTAGAGACCCAAGAAGGTAATTGTGGAAGGTTACAAGGCAGATCCCTAAAGGCAATTCATAATCTACATTTCATGAAACTTGCCACAACAATGACTACCATGGGCATCCCTTCAATAGCTGCCTTTGAGGTGAAGGTAGTAAACCCAAAATTAAAATATGAAAGGAGGCAAGCCATAAGAAAACTTGAAAAACTCAAGCAACTACCCCCGGGGTAATGCTTTTGAAGTGGCAAACCTATTTCACAAATACAAACCTAGTAGCTTTATGACATTTCATCCATTTCAACATTGGAAAAATGGGTGGATTAAAGGAGGAGACAACTACTACCAACAAACAGTAAGGGGGGAGTACATGGACAAAGGCCCACCATCACTAGAAGAAAAATGGATATTAATGATTTGTCTAATTCAACTATTTTTGTCTAATGCAACTACTTTTGCCCACCATCACAGTGGAATCTATGTGGAGAAATACGGCACTAGGTAATAAGGTGTGAATACCATCCTTCAATTATGGATGATAGAAGGGTACATAACCAAAACCATCATACTAGTGATTTTGAAGAAGACATGGAAATGAGCTATACACAAATAAAGAAAAAGAAGGACAAGAGGATGGTAGAGGCGCCTAGTTTGGAAACTAAGGTGAAACAAACAAGACCCATGAATCATAATTTGTATTTCATTTTTTAGTCTTCACAACTCAGGTTCTAGTGGCTTTGTATTGAAGGTTTCACATTTTATTGCGATCACCATTACAATTGGACCAGATAATCAACCATCTAAACAATTGAATTAGAACCTAAACCAAGTGCTACTCTTTATTTAGTAGGTTAAAGTTTTTTAACTACATAAGTACAATCTTTTTTTAAATTAAAAAAAACAAATAAACTTTGCCATACTTTTTATGCAAATAATTAATTTTAACTGATTATATGTAAATACAATTACATAATATGTATGTTGAAGTATGTGAATTTGATGAAAATTCTAAGATTTTAAAAAAATTCACTGCTGAATAATTGGAAAGAGTTTTTGGAATTCTTTGTCCATGGACCATTCCAAAGACAATTTCAAAAATAATTATCTCATTTTCAAGCCTAACTACTTCATTTCTTTTTAAATAATTACTTCTTTTTTTATTGAACTTTCTTAATAACTATTTCTCACCTTTCTTAATAAATATCTCCACTTTATAACCAACTCACTCTTTTCCCCTGTCCACCAACATGCATATGAAAAAACAAATTAACATGTGTCTTTTCATGTCCATGAAATGTATATTAATTTAAATTAAATTTGACATTGACATAAGTAATGATGAATTATTGAAAACCATATGAAACCATAAGAAAAAATAAAATAGTTGATCGTCCCTGATAGTGCGCAGCAGCGCGGAGCTCTAACTAGAGTTAATTACATGCAATGGCGTGCGCAGCAGCAGCACAGAGCTCTAATTATATTTAATTATATGCAACGGAGATGAAATCGGACCTGATTTCTAAAGGAACCGAAATTCTAATTTTCTAATTTTGTTAAGAAAAGACTAGAACCAGAAGTTCTTAAAAACCAAAGAAGCAGTGGTAAAGACCGGACCGGCGGGTCTATCCGAAACTCTAAAAAGCATCATAACCGGGACCGAAGGTTCCTAGTATAGTCAAGAACCGGACAACACTGCTCACAACCGCGCATGCGCTCCGATTGCTGCAAGCGAAATTAGGGTTTCGCAAGGCAGCCGAAGAACGTAACAAGGGAGAATTTTCTGGTGCCGCGACACATGAAGAATAACGAGCATCTGCACCAGCTGCAACAACATCTCTGCAGCGGAATCCATAAAAGAAACCGAAGCCTTGATAGATTTTTCAAAAAAGAGGACAAGAGAGGAGAGGCTGTGGCGATAGAGCACAGAGTTGACGGATATGGAGGGGTGTGGCAGGAAGTCTTGGATGAGCAGGAAGCAAGTAATGATAAACATTTCAGCAAGTGCTCGCTTGTGGAACTGGTTAAGGTATATGGTTGCTGCTGCTACCTGCTGGACGCATGCATGCTCCCTTGTCTGTCTGATTTCTTCTGCTGCTGTAGGTGTGAAAAAGAGACATTCACTTGTGATCTCTAGGGTTTTGAATTTGACGAGGCTGGCTTTTCCTCGTTGTAGGTCAAATCAGGTATCAAGGATTTCGTACTCCTTTTGACAAGTTGATGGAAATCTGGAGTCAGGTCTTAGAGGTTATATTATGCTAATTGTATGTGATGTATGGATCCAGAGCACAGGAGCACTGCTAAGTGATGGCATGGGATGGCAGCCTGATCTGGGGACTCAGCAGAGAAGGGAAGTTTGCAGAATCTCTGAAATTTTTAATAGCACTGCCAGTTCCAGAACACTCTGTTGCAGCTTTTCTACCACCACTTGGATTCCTTGACCAGATCTTCTAAATCAGGCCAAGCTGTTTTTTACTGCAATTTGTATGTTCCTGTTTCTTGCAAAGGCAATCTGCATCCCTGTGGTATTTACTTTGATAATTCACTAGAGCAGTACAGTTTTGTTGAAGAGCCAAATCTCAATTGGTTTTGGTGCAAGTTCTGGGTCCAACACAACTACCTCATCAAGAGTTTAAAATTTTAACATCTCTGAGCAAGGGATTTAGGACTACTGACTACTGAAGTTTGCACAGGTGAACTGCAGGAGCACATGTGTGATGTGGATGACATTGGAGATGTCTACATTTGTGAGCATATGCCTGCTGGTTAGCATGTTTTGGTCTCCTGATGGCAGAGCATTCAGTGCAATGGCTTCTTTTATGGCTGGACTCCACAGACATATGTACATGTGTTGTCAATCTTTCAACTATGTCATATAAGTCATCTGTCAGCTTGACTTATCCACATACATGATGAAGGGTTCAAAATAACAACCAATGTGGTGGCAGGTCCCTGTAATCACAAATTCTGTTGGAGGAATATCAATGGGGTTGGTCACTCAACTGTCTGCTGGTGTGAAGAAGGTACATCCTGAATTCAGTTTCCAAATCTAAGAAGAGCCTTAAACTGCAACATGTTCTGTCCTTTTTTTGCATGCTCTACAACTGACACCTTGAATGGTGGGAAGAGATTAGCCTCTATCTTTCAGGAACTTGTGGTGTGTTTTAGACATCAAAATGTATGTTACACAACTTTTCAAGTCTGCATAGCTCATCCCTGGAGATTGCAAGGTGATGGTACCTTCCATGATATGTTGACACACCATCCCAAGCCTGACAATTCCTACTTCGATGATGAGCATTGCATTCTTATCATGATGCCTTTCAGGACTTGTGTTGATATTCTTGACCATGAATAGCTGCTAAGATTTGTATGTGAACATTGAAAGTCAGCAAGAATGATGCACATCTTCTTATGAGTACCCAGCAGGGCTTTGTTATACTGTCAGCACTGCTGGTTACTGCTAATCTAGAGATTGTCCTGGATGGAAGGGAATGATCAGGTTATATGATGGGAGCTCAACCACTGGTGGCTTGAAGCACTATCATCCATGAATGCTATCCCTATTTGCTGAAAGCAAAGACATCTTGAGCAGCTTGGTCATCACAGCTGTGGTGAGTTTCACATTCAATTGTATGGAAACAGTCCCATTTAACCAAACTAACAGAATTGCCCTTGAGATAGCTGATCCTGTGCAGCCTAATGTAGAGGGGAAGGCCTGCTCCCAAGGACCTCCCATAATTTGAGGGTCTTAGCCTCAAGAGTGGTAGCCTGAGGGTGTATGCCCAAAAATTAGGGGAGGCCTTCCCCAGTGTAAAGCACAAAAGGTGTTTTATTCAAATGACAGAAGGTTTGCATGTGATCAGCAGAAGGGTCCTTCAACTAACAAACAGATTGTCCATGTGGGGAGGTGCTTTCACATGCAAAGAGAAAAACCTTGGAGTCATTTATGTGATGCATAAGTAAAGATGTAGAAGATTTGGGAATGTTGGGCTTTTGAACTACACGAACATGTTTGTGACATTATTTGGAAAACAAGAATTTATACTGTGCATCTATAGCCTTGGCCATTGTGCCTGGTCACTAACAAAGTCTTTACTCTTTTATCAGCTCTAATTTTAGCAGAGGACATGAGTATGAGAGTGCACTACCTGTTTGGTAGGTTTTGAAATGGTATTTGAAAAATAGTTGTAAATGTAGGGGTAATTGTAAAGTTAATGGACCTTTTCATATCCATGTAGGTCAGCAGGGGAAGGGAGTGAGGTAGTTAGGCTTGGAAGATTCCTTTGTACGGCTCCAAAATAATGTCATGAATGGCTTGAAGCCATAGACTCTGGATAAATCCGGAGAATAACTTAAGCTTATATTATAGATGTCAAATCACATGTGAATTGTTTCCCATACTAGGACCCCATGGCCAGGGAAAAAAGTTTTGGGTTAATCCAAGGTTACATAGTCTCAATTTGAAATTTCTATAATCACATTTTCCTTAATTTTTTTGGTAAAGGAGATGGAGTTTTATCAATTTAACAATCATTTTTGTAAATTAAATTTTATAATCATTTGCAAAAATTTATGGGAATGTACTCTAATAGGTAAATAATTTTTTTTTAAAAAATTTTTAAGCTTCACTTTGAATGGGAAGATTTCAAAGGGCCTGTGAGAAAGAGGAAAAGATACTTGGAAAAGAGGTGGAGATTTTGAAAGAGTAGTTGAAAAATAGTTGTATAAGTTTTGTCTTTTCACAAAGGTGGGTAAGGGAGAAGTCAGGTAACTAGGGGCTTGAAAGAGGTAGTTATTTTACTAGATGTCATAGACATACATACATGATGACAAGAATTATGTGACTATGTGGTGGACAGTTTGAAGCCATAGACTCTGTATAAATCCAGAGAATAAAGGATATACACTTGCAAAAATGTTGGGAATAGAAAGCAAAAGATCACCTTTGCATGAAGGTTTTTGCTGTATACTTGTGACTTGTTCTTCTCACATTCTTGTAAGCTTGTTTCCTGTTCAGCCCCATTCCCACATAAATGTCTTTGACTTGTTCTTTGCTTGTTTTCAGCGCATCCTCAACATGGTCCCAACTTATTTCAGGCATTCCATGCAGCAACCCTGCATTGAACCAAACTTGGGATGGATGGAGGGCTGTTTGCTGAACTGGACATCCTAAATAAGGTTGGGTTTTACTCTGTCAAGCGTGCATCAAACATCTCATGTCCAACCAACACAACATCCATTATGAACATCAAGAGACACAAGTAACCTTCATTTTAAACGCATTTCTTTAGTTTGTTTCTCTGGTCCGATAGTTGATGAGCCTCTTGCTACTAGTCTCAAAATATGTACACCATTCTTTGCACATATAGAGTCATAAGTGTTTATCAGCCATGGGTTGCTATTGAATGAACTTGCCATGCCGATATCTTTACCTCTCCTTTCAAAGTGCCTAGATGATCATAAAATTTACATTTAAGAACTAGTTTAAATTATTAAAGTACAGTCCATAGATTTTTGGAAATGATTATTAGATTGATAAACCTCCGCCTTCTTTACCATCATTCTCACCTATTTCTCACATGCGCTCTAAAAACTTTCTTTTCAAAAGAAAGTTACATATAACCTTTCACATTAAAAAATGATCACAAATAATTAACGTAGTAATTTAAAGATTAACTTTACTTTACTTTTGCCTTAAAACGATTTTGGATTTTTTTTTAAATGATTAAAAATAAATTCACATTTCTCATTTATTTGTACATTAAAAATGATAATGTTTTAACCTTTATACAATTTTTCGCCTTAAAACCTTTAGTAACATGATTATTCAATTATAGAATTTTCAAATTGACATTATATAGCCTTGGATTGATCCAGAAATTTTCTCCTCAACCATGAGGTTCTCCTAGTTTCGGGTACAGTATTTAATTGCTCCCAAGTGTGAGTAGGATTGTAACCATAGTGCCCAATTGTGAAATTTTTATTTAAGAATTCAAATTAATGTATATTGATGAAAATTACTCAAAATTCAACATCTTCCTCACCCACCTTAAGTTTAAAAGTTCACCTCCAAGAAATCCCACTCATCAAGGGCTTGCCCCAATTTCCCTAAACAATTTAGTCTTAATTCTATTGAATTTTCAATGACAATTTTGCTCAATGTTCCATAACTCTTACATTGGAAGTCTAAACATTGCAAAATCACCTTGATACACCTCCTACTCATCAAGGGCCATGCAATGGTATGAAGAACATGGTGGAGGGCCACCCTAATTTGGAAGATCTCAATGTGACAACCAAACAAACAAACAACCTTCCTTAATAAATATATTAATAAAATTTACTAGCTAGAATGTTGCAACTTCTTCAAAAGGAATTAGTGATTTGGGATTTACTTGAAAACATATACCTTACCCTAAGATTAGTTTTGTTATTAAATAATCCTCAAAACAGTGAAATTTTTTTTGTGAAAATATGAAGTTGACATGTTGAAAATCATCCTCATTATCATAGTCTACACTCTGAATAATTTCATTACTCATGTGACAATATCATAATAGATCATGGAAAATTGAATAAATTTCAAAAAATTAAACAAATTAATTTTTTTGAGAAAAAACAATTATTCGTTTTGTCAATGTGAAAACTGACCCTGGGCTATGGTATTGGGAACAAATTTAAATACAGATAGGTTTATCATTATCACATGTACTTATCATGGGGTTTCTTTTTTTCCCCAATATTGTGTGATATTGGAAATTGACAATTTTTCCCAAAAACGTAGCAAAATTAGTTGAATAAGTGTAATGCCAAGGTTCCAAGCTAAGCAAAATCCCCCTCACCCACATTTTTTTCGTTTATATCTTCCCATATGGTTCCCAATAGTTCATCATTATTTATATCAAATCTTTCAGATGAAGGGGAAATGGTTAAATAGATAAATTTGAAAAAGGTAGGTTATTAAATTATTTTAATATACATAATAGACATGAATTTAGATTCATGTTAGTTTGCTTTTTCATATCCAGGTAGGTGGGTAAGATAAAGGTCGTTAGGTTTGGAAGAGATAGGTATGAACAGCACAAACAAATGACCCTATTTTTATTATACAAATGGATTTATAATTTTAAAAACAAAGTTTTCCAAAGCTTTTTGGTCAAAAACAACAAAATTTGTCAGACAAAAAATGATAGTACTACCTATATCCTTACATGAAAAGTTTTGAATTTTTTTGGCCAAAAGGTTGATAAGTATGAGAGCATGAAACTAAAGACTTTAAACACTAAAGATTTAAGCACACAACTGAAAAATAATTTCTCATTTTTCCGTTCAAATTAGCCTATATTCCCAAACACCAGCTTCTTGTTGTAAGGATGATCAAATCATCAAACATAAATGTTTTTGGTTACTTGGTCAAATGAAATTTCCATGTGTTGATCCATGCACCTCCATTTCATCAAAACATAACATATGTAAAAGAATTGAATAATTGATGTTTTGCTTTAATAATAGTCAAGTTAAAGTCAATTGGAATGAGGATCACATTTATGGGTTTCAAGTTCCTCCAACTTTTTGGTCACAATAAACTTATTGGACAAATTATGGTGTTTGTCATTTTCAAACCAAAAATCCAATTCAACTTGCAAATATTGTAAAGGATCACACAAACCTAGGAGTGTAAACATAATCGCATGTGTGTCACCTCTTCTTTCAAGTTTGTGGGTCTCCAACTAGTTCAAACGTGTCGCTTTGTTCAACCTAAACTTTGGATTCTTATTTGTTACTTTGGCAAATGGAATGGCATCCAAAATTTTGAGTCAATTTGGTATTTTGGATGGCATGGTACCCTCATGAACTAAATTGTTGATATGAACAACTAGCTCACAAGCCCAATTGCGAAGCCAAAAAAACTTACATAGAAATGACATGACCTTTTTGCTAGTAAGGTCAATTTGTTTGTTGTAAAAGATTTTTTTTTATGTCATCATAAAAAAGTTACACTAGGTAATCATCAAAAAACAATTCCGTTGAACTTGTTTAGAGGATACCCCAGCATTTTCTAGATACATATGCATGATCATGTACAAAAACATGTTAATAACTTGGGTACATGGATACTGAATGGTCCTAATTCCAAATCAATGGTACTTTTGCTTTTAATACATTAAAACATGTTGTTGCCAGTGAGATTTTCTATAGATAATGCCAAAAATGAAAACAAGATGGAGAATTTCATGAAAATGGCATAAACTCAAAATATTAAAGGTTATATGGTTTGATCCTGAGCCTAATACATCCGCCATGTTCCATTCGACTGCAGGATATATGTGGCCAAGGAGTTAACTTAAGCAGGAATTACCTTCTGGATGTAGGGTTCCTGGAGGAGGAAAGGGCAGGCAGGGGAGACGCATAAAAACGTGCGAAATGGAAGGGGATTCTTATATGCCTTTTGTGTACTCACTCATTTTTCATTTCAATCAGAAAAAGGTTGTTGATGAAGAATGTTTGTGCAAATGTTCCACAGTTTACAAAATCCCAAAAGGGCGCTGTACGAACTCACCACCATCCCTAATTGACGGGAATTTGCGACATTCCATTCAAAAAGGGGTATGTTTGCAACAATTTCTCAAAGAGAATGAGTGTTTGCTGGCACTACCTACTGGATCATATATATATATATATATCAAGAAAATGGATTGCAAGAGGATCCTGAGTGGTTTGGTTTGTACCATACTAGACTGGGGACCAAACAGGGGAGGACTTTATGGATGACTTTAATATTTGTAACAATTTCAGGTTAGCACTTTATTCTCTAACTTTTGGCTGGAGCCCTGTCACAGATTGTGGTAGGACCCAACTGAACTCATTAGTAGCTACCTCAAACTAGTAGTACCTCCCTCCAAGTCACAACAATTGCTTTAATGTCAGATAATATCTACATGTGTAGGAAGGAACCCCACAAACAAACATTACTATTCTCTCTTCAAGTTGTATAATTCCAATTGGTCTTGAAGAAGAGATCACTTGTATATTCCCTAAACCTTAAACCCTATCAAAATCTTTATTTCTTAAACTTTATTACGTGGGCTGGTTGTGAATCTTTTCCCCCAAAGCATGCAACTTGCCACAATGGAGTCGTCAGCCTTTCACATGGTCACTAGCACTAGTAGAAAAAGCTCATTTTGCAAGGCAATTAAACATGTAGTTTGTGATTATTTTGATTAGTCACAAATGATACTTTTAATCGCCTTGGACAAATTGCAAAATGAGCTTTTTCTACTAGATGTACGACTACTCTGAAGAGGAGGATGTCAAATTTGCACCCTAAATTCGATGCTTTTATTGTGCAGTAAGCGATATACAAGTGCATTGGGCAGCAGTATGATCTGGGCCACCATTGGTTCCTAAGAAAAAAAAAACAGTGCCTAAAACAATATCAAAATTGGGTACCAAATCAAAAGTGAGGATGAAAAAAAGTACACAGTAAAACAAAAGAAGGGATTTCTTTATACTGCTTTCGTACACTTTATATTGGTCCTCACAAGCATTTCATTCCCAATTTTAGATTTGCCTTACCTGCCCTTTCATTGCTGCTTACCTATTATGCTTTTCCTTCAATCAAATCCTTCAATTCTTGTTTCCCAGTTTCATTAAATGGTACGTACCCGATTTCACTTGCTTCTCCATTGCATTCCAATTGGCCATGAAAAATGGATTGGCGGGTGAAACTAGGGCCAAAAGGCAAGCTCACTTTTTGGTTTATGTACTTTGTTCAACTAAATGCGATGAACTGTCTTGCATTGCCTATTTTGTTGCATCTGTAAGTACACTCAAAAGAGGCTTTAGACTCTAGAATAGCCTGTACACTAGACTCAAAGTATTCCTAATGCTCCAAGTACATTTTTCTTCTTGCTTGCATTGTTCTTCTCATGTACTTCCCACTAACTTGGTGCCAGGATTGGAACTAGGAACCAGGTGTTTTTGGGTCAATTTTGTGATGCAGTCGCCCAATTGGGTGATTGTCAATATAAAAGTTTAGCCAAGTTTTTGTTTAAAAAAGATATGAAAAAGGAAAAAAAAAATCTGAGTGTCTTTCTGGCCTAATCATATATAGGAAGAAGATAGATTGTTCTATGATTTTTTTTTTTAAATAGCATCTTTTTGTATCTTTGGCTACCTACAGGGAGCCAGATATAAAATCTAGCAATTGTGAAAATTGTTTGTTTTCACATTTCTAATTATTAATTTTCACTTTTGATGAAATTTCATCAGTTAAACAATAGGTTAGTTGCAACTAGTGTTGATAGGTTTTGGGATTTAAACAAGTTCAGGTTATAAATCAAGTTTTAGGGCTTTCAAATCGAAAGTTTTAAGTTTTGTTGAAACCCCATCTAACCTAATTGGGCAACCAGATCTCTTTTTTAAATTGAATTAGAATCTGAACCATGAGTGTTACATTGTTCCAAATAGGTTAGGGTTCTTTATGGAGATAAATATAATTTTATTGAAAAAAAGTATAAGCTTGGCCTTACATTTTAGGCAAGCTATTGCATTTGATCAGTTGTACATTACATACTCTCGATTTTAAATTGTGTGTACTAGTTAAACAAACTAATCTAATCTATTGCATTATAAATAAATAAAAATTAGTAATAATGGAGATGGAACCAAACCTGATCTCAAACCAAACATGTTTTACGACTAGAAGCTTTAGAAATCCAAAGAACCAGTCTCAAGGCTGGACTAGAGGTTCCATCCAAAACAGAAAAAGAGAGTTCCAACCGAAATCAAGAACATGACAACACAGGTTGGAATAAGATAACATTGTGAGGGGAGAAAGATGAGCTATGAAATAACGTCGCATTGAACCTCAAATCATATGGTCCTGGCACTTGCATCAATTCAGATACAAGAGTGTCAGTCACATGTCCCATACACCAGCCTTCATAACTTTTGAGACAAAAGACAGCCCCCATACATGGTCTCCCTATAACTTAGTCGGCTCTGTAAACCCCACTTGTCTCTGAGCAAGGGTTTTTTTCAACACTAGCTGACAAAAATGTGTACCATAATGCGGAGTTGCGCATATTCAGTTAGTTAGTTATGACCAATTGTTTGGTTGCTCGTACCTTGTACATCATATGGACATACCAATTGCACAAGTACCACGAAAAAATTGTGTGTGTGTGCATGACTTATGAAGCATTGCTTGGTTATGAGGTAAGTAAGGCCACCTCAGTATAAGACAACTGGTTCCATATTACCAAATGAGGTACACCAGTCTTACAGTGTACACTGTATACACATGCATTTCAATATGTGCATGGAACAGGGCTCCCTTTGAGGAGCTCACAGAAGAGGGTGGAACCTGGCAGCATTGTTAGGGACAAGAATTGGCCAACTCCACATGACCCTTGTGTGACAAAATGTTGCAGGCCCTCATAAACTTTGGAAAAAAAACAATAATTATCTCAATCACAAGTAATTTTTTCCTTCCAGATGTAATGATCCTACAATTGTTGTGTGGCAAAAGGGGTGGAAGCCCTTGGGATCATATTATTGGAATTTAGCTCCTATACAAGAGAGTAGATGTATAGAAGTGGCCTCGAGGATGGATGCTTAATTTTTATTTTATTTTACTCTCATAATTGCTTTGTAGCCCAATTTGGCTAAACCTTTTTTTTATGGTCGATTTTCACCTTGGCTACATCACAAAATTGTTGAGAAAAAACACTGATGTGAAATACAATTTTGTTTCAAATGTTGTTTAATCAACCTTCAGAGTCTATTAACATTCACTCATAACTCCTGTGCCCAAAATCTGATTCCAAAATAAGGGTTAGTTATGAGTCATTAATAAATCCCAAATTTTGATTTGAGTTCAATATATAAGTTAACTCACTTTTCATTCATCCATTGAATAGTTTGCCAAATGCAACAAGATGTTCAGCAGGATTTCTTGTTATCAACTTCTATTGTGGCTTATATTTGAAGCCATGGAGAAATAGACACATGGCCACATAATCTAAGTAGAATGGAACCTATTCTAAAAGACTTCACAAAGTTCAACACACCACAGTAATTTTATGCACATATATAGAAAAAGGCTCATGCCATTTCAATGACCCATAATGAAGATATGATAGGCAGCAATAACTGCTTTCATACCAAACCCTCATACAACAAAATATATGATACCCACCTTTCAAATGCACATGCACTTACAAACCAAGCATGCACCATGCATTTCAAAATACGGCTAACAATCAGTTTATACGTTATTGCCACTACATTGGCATGTTTAACCACAACCATCACATGACTAAAATTGAAAAAATATAATGTGATAAACCAGAGTTTTGTTTTTCAACAGGCCAAGGTCTAGAGGCCAGCTACAAATAGACCAATGTAGAGGCTTAATTAGCAAGGGAAGCATCTCAATGGTGTGCAACAGTGGCCACCATTTTTTGGTTGAATCCAATGGTTGAATATAGAAACAACATAGCCTAATGCCAAGCATAAAGAGAACTGCCCAAAACATTTTGAAAGCACAATTGAAGGCAAAAAAGAGAGGAGTGATGAACTGTATAGAATGAAAGTTAACCACCAATGAAAATTAGGTGTAGATCTAGACCTCCCTTCCATGATTTATATTTATGCTTAGGAAGCTTGCAATAAGTTGCATACATCCAGTACCAACTTAAATTGCACTATAAATACGCAATCAACTGCCATAGAAGCTACAATAGAAGTTATTATATTATCCATTTATAAATCTTGTGATTGAATTTTTTTTTCCTCATGAAATAGTCTTTAAATTGTATTGAAAAATAAAATTCGAATTTTTTTTTCAAATTGATTTATATTTTTAAGAGGAAAAAAAAAGGTTGTGTACATTATTGGAAAAACTTTAAGTTTAAACTTTAATCTTGTCACTTGAACAAAATTGTAATAAGATATCAAAGTTCAAAGATGATGTTTTGTGTAATGTTTGAAATCAAATAGGTTAAATAAAATGCACATTATTTCTTTTCCACAACAAGTGGGGTGGCTTGGTGCTATAGGAGTTGATCTCCATCCTTGGGGTTCAAGGATCAATCCTCATGAGTGGCATGGGTTGTGGTCGGCGTTAGGATGTTGACCGAATATTCTTTACCTACATAGCCAACATAGGCTTAGGTGCCTACTAGGTGACCTTAAGTAGGCACAATAGGTGGCCTATCTAGTAACCTAAATTAGCTTTTAAAGCTTAACCTAGTAATGACACATGTCAACATGGTATAGGTTGAATTATATATATATATATAATTTAAATAATAAATATTTTTTTAATATTAATAATTTGACTACATTTTTGAGTCGTAAAATTAGTTGCAAAATGAAGATGCCACATAAGTTGGATGGATGAAAATTTCATGTAAGTCCCAACTTTATGCAACTACCTTTGCAACTTGGTGCCACGTATTGTTTTTTGCGACTATAATTTTATGTGACTTATTCAAGGCCACTAGGCATTATAACAAATCACATGCGGTAATTAGGATTAAAATGAGTTGTAAATCTAATTGTATATTTGCAAATTCCTTGTAGTGATCGTGCAACAATGTAAGGAGACACTCAAACATGTTTTCAACGTCAAATCCACCAAGGAATACACAAGCATTCTCCTTTTTTTAGACCATGTCTTTCACCTTTAGGAAATGGTTTTTTTGGAATGGGAAAGATGCAACATTTGGGATGGCAGTGGAGATGTACTGACATGTCCTCCATAGCTGATTGAAAAATTGACATTTGGTTATTTTTTCAACATGAAATTTTTTTAATTTGAGGAATTAGTTCAAGGTTTGCTAAGAAAAATAGTCACTATACGTGATCATCCAACCAAGGGGGGTGGAAGACCTAACTTGAAGTTGATGCATGAATTTACAAAACTCTTGAAAAAAAAGGTTGTCATCTAAAATGAAATTATGATTCATTTCAGATTTTCAAAACCAATTACCAATAATTAGAAGCCATATTCTGATGAGGTTTGGAATGAGAAGAAGGTGAAGCACAAGCTCAACAAAATGTTTTTTTTCAATTTTGGAATTTGAATTCAATGAGGAATTCTACACCAAAAAAATGAGACAAATCCCTTTGATGAAATATTGCATGTAGGTTTCAAAATTGCATTGAGAAAGTGAATTGGGAGTGCTGCGTTAAAGGTAATTGCTTCAAAGTCAATTCTTTTGGACATGCACTACATGTTTGATAAGGTTAATGATATGGTGGAGCTTCTTGTAGTAATTAACAAAAAGGAATTGATTTTTTTTTTTGCAAGACAATGCCATGACCACCTTCGATGTGGTCTCCACAACACACACAATAAAAGATGTCCCTATTGTGTGGAAAGGCCCAAATTGGGAGTCATTCTTAAACATGTTATTGAATGCAAAGGTCACTTCAAGGGTTATGGTATGCTTGTGTGATTAGGAGTTATTTAGGTTTTTCTTCATGACCATCATGAAGTCAACTTCAAAAGTCCATTACTATATATTTGGTGTATATATGTTGCATTTTTTTTATACGTGTCTTTTTCTTCAAGTTGATAATCTAAATCTAGCCACAAATTCAGAAAATTATTGTTTTTATGCCATGTTAATAACATGTAAATGCACACCATTCTACAAAAAAACTGGATTATAATGCAAAAAGTGAACCACCTCACCTTATAACCAACCAACATCAAAGGCTTTGATCTTGTTGTTGAGCCTAATGAAAGAACCTATATTTTACTATACATAGCTTTTCATTGTGAGGGCCGGGAAGTCAATCCACATTGATGTTTTTGGGAACAAGAAACTTTCATCACTCATTGCGAATGTCATATCAACCTTCTTCAAGGATTGTTGGCTATATAGAATTGAGATTTGTCTCGAGGCTTTATCAAGAATTTTGGAGCTTGTCTTAAGTAGCAACATGGCTTGCTTAAACATCTTTGGTGGAGGAGTCATGACATATGTCTACTTGGTAAGTTTATTCGTATGTTTATGTTGGCTCCCCATTTTGCTTTGAGTCAACTTCCCATTCTCATATGTCACATTCTATTGAACACATAAGAAAACAAATGTAAAGTGTTTGAGATCATTTTTCATGATCTCAAGGGAAATCGTTGTGAAATCATTGCTTTTGTTTGTTTTCATATGTTTTTTGGTGTTTTTACAAGAAATATCACAACTGCTACAAATGAGAAAGTTCTATGCATCACAAGTTCTATGCAAACAGGTGATGACAATGCAAGCAAAGAGCTAGGCTTTGACAAGAGCAAAGGAGAAGACGAGGCAAAAGGTTTGAATGTGAATGAAATTCTTCTTCTTCCACCACCAATTGACAGTAGTAAAGTTAGTTACATTAAGAGAAAAAAAAATCTACAAGATTGTCCATCATTAAAAATCAAGCTTTTAAGAAGAAGGGGAAGAAAAAGACTTCCTCATTGGCGACTCGGGATAGGGAAACATAGCCCAACCAGTTGAATTTGCAAGTTCATGAAAATCTTCTAGCATTTCGCAACTCTTTAGCTATTTGGACTTCAATAGCGTCATTCACTAAGGTTGATAAGAGGGTTTCAAATGATTGGCAAGAGGAAAAATGGATTAGTGAGGAATTGCAAAATAACGAACTTGTGGATACCTTGAGCCCATTACATTTTAAATGATAACTATTGCAATTGCACACATAGGGTAAATATTAATCCATTGTGTTACTTATTTAGGTTGTTTATTAATGTACATAAGGATATTGAAAAAATTCTCAATGAAGTTGATGCCTTGGCATATTGCCTTCTTTATCAAATTAGATTATAGTTTCCGAATTGTTTTTTTCCCAAGGAACTTAGTGAGTTTAAAAAATACATCCCCCTTTCTTTCAGCTTTTAGGGTTATCCTTTGTTGTATCCTTTAGACTTCTAGGAGTGGATTCATTTGTGATGTGTTCTTCTTTCCAACGCCTATTGGCCACAAGGTGTTCGTTGGATTTCTTCATTCATATTTTTTGTAGCCACAAGGTGAGGAAAAAAATTCCTTTGTTATGTTTTCCTATGTTTTAGAATCGTCATGAAATTATACGTTTTTGATGTTTTCTCCTCTCCTACAAGTATGGGCCACTCGATGTAATGTAGTTGTGTTTGTTTTCTTCCCTCCTATGACTACTTATCATAATGTGTTGACTATTTGTTGAAATTTTCTTCCTTAGTACAAGTTTTTCCTAATAGGTGTCAACAACATTTTTCTTTTTTCTCCTCTTGTACACTTGGCAACCGCCAAATGTTGTTGATTATTGTTCTGTTTTTTCCCAACCTATGTTCATATTGGAATTTCATGTTTCCAAAATTTCATCCTTTGCTTTGCAATGGAGATATTTTATTATTTGCCATTGAAAATTCATTGTGTGATTTAACTTTTCTTTTTTAGAATTTAGATTATCAAATACATCCTAATCAAATCTTCAAGTGCAAAATGAGCAAGGAAGATCATACTAAGTTTTTCGATATTGAAGACTATGTTGGTGCTGAGCATACTAACAATATTTTTGAATCTCTCTTTGATGTTAGATTTTTGACAAATGACAATTCTATTTGTGGCACCAAAGATGACGCTAAAAAACATACGGGCCTAAATCATGGTGCATTGGGTTCGGATGGATGTTCCTTGTTGTCTTTATCCATTGAAAAAGCTAATGATCAAGTGAGTAATTCTCTTTCAACCATCGACCTCTTGTTATTTTCAATGAATCACTTGGTGGCCACAAGGCATTCTCTTTGTCAATTTTAGATGACTTTATTACTTGTTGGTTAGCTTGTAATTTTTATAATAATAACATGAACCATGCATATTATTTTGTTGACACATCTTGTTGTTTGTATAATTCAAAGTTTCAAAATGCATTTCAACGAGTTCACATTTACATTCGCAAACTACTGGACCCAAAAAATGCTAATTCTCAATGTCAACGATGTGTTGTGTTATTTTTTTGCATTTTGATGTTCAATGCGGGAATGCATGAATGTTTGGAAGAATTATTGACAAGAGCAAAGTGGAAGTTAAAGTTGGAGTGGAACATTTCTTTTCTATGGCATTCAACTACTTTTTCATTGGAATTTGATCTTATATGAATCTCAAGGATGTGTTGGAGGTTCTTTTAATGTTGATGCTGAAAAAGTTTTTGGATCGGTTTGTTTTTATTTGGGGATGTGAACAATGCTCATAGATTTTTAGATAAATTACACATGGGTCCTATTATTACATAAAATCTGTTTGAAAAAAAATTATTATGTTTGTCATGGTCTTCCCTTTCAAAAAGAAAATCAAACCTTACTTATTGATGATGAACCTAACCATGCATTGCAAAATCCAAAATGGAATGGTCTTTTCCTTAAATATTTCATGGGACATGTTATGTCAAAGAAGACGGTGCAATGGGGGGTGTAGTCATACTAACATTTACCAAAAGCAGTTATAACCATTGTTTAATTTTTTGATCTTTGGATTGTAAAATAATAATAATAATAATAATAAATAAATAAATAAATAAATAATGTTATTGTGAATACATTATGTACATATCATAAAAATTTGGAATGAATCTAATGAGTGAAAAATACGTATAAGGATTTTTAACCTCTTGTAACCATTACTTTAAAATTGCATAAAAGTAACTTTAAAACAATTTTGACACTAAAAGCACAATTTGAAAAAAAAAAATTAATGACATATTTTTGGACTTTTTTTTAATATACACTTTAACATAATAATATTAAGAAAAATTTAAAGATTTTTAATTTTTTTTTAAAGACGTATTAAAAAGATTCTAAAAATATTTTAAGAATAAAGTAGTGGTCTAAGGGGGCACATGTAGTTTGTAATAACATGGTTGGACCTTGCATCTTGTATGTGGCTAGCATTGATGGATTGGTGATGGCAACTATGGTTCAAGGTCATCATGACATCATGATGAAATATTCTAAGCCATGTTTGAATTCTACTTTGCGAAATTATTCTTGGTCTTTGTAGTATATGAAAAATGACAATTGCAATGTTTGCAATGTGCAATCACCTTTAAATATGCATTTTGAATCATTTTAGTTGTTCTCTAATCTTCAAATTTTATTTTTGAGCTTTTGAATCAATTATAATGTTATATGTTTTCATGTCTTAGTATTGATTTTTTGTGTGTAGTTGGATTGGATGCTTGTTCACAAACTACACGATGTCATTTGTAACTTTAAATGGTAGAAAACAATGTTGGCCATTATGTTTTTTATTTCGAGATGGCACTGATGTAATTAGTTATTTGATGATGGACAAGCATAGAAGTTCAAATATTGAAAATAATAATTATTGACTTTATACTTGATTTGGTTCATGGCTTTGACTGATTTTCTTACATAGTGTTTACAAATTGAAGATAACCTCTTGGCATTTTCAAACGAGTGATATTGTTTAATATGTCATTTTGAAACTTTGTACATATTATATTCTTAGCAATCTCCTTTGTTTTTAATTTGTATATTTGAATATATTCAATAAAGGTTAATATATATATAATTATGGGACTTGGTTTTTGTTTATTATGTGAATTGTTAGATTTCAAGTTTCCCAATTATAACCGGTGGGCTAGCAAGCACACGATTTAATTTTTTTAATGATCTTTGTAAGTTGCATTTATTTCATTTTGCAAGTTTTGAAAAAATTATAGTTAACACCCATGTGCCCACCAAGTTGTGTGAAAGACCTACTGATGGAAGGGTGTTAATTTTGTGTTGGTATTTTTCAACTTTTATAAATTCCAAAATTAATTATATGTAAGTTACATTTTTTCAAAAGCTTTTCCATGTAGTCAACAACGACTCTTGGTGGCCACTAGGTCATATTATAATTGAAAGGTTCAAAATTTTAATATTGTAAATTTTGTGTTTTCATTTTAGGACTTTTGTAAAGTCTTAAATTAATTAAATATGTGTTTTGAATTAGGCACAGACTAATTATTTACCCACTTACAAAACTACCTAATACTTATTATTACTTATTAATTAAATAATTCCATTACAACAAAAGGTGTCCTTGTACACCAAGTGATTTCATTGGATTATGAATGAATTCATTGGTTTAGTGAACGAGGACTAGTAAATTACACCCACATTTTGTAGTAATGTAATAATTAATAGTAAAATAAACTATTTAAATTATTACATAATGTCGTGACGTACGATGTCGTAAGGGTGTAAATCCATAGTAAATTCTACTAAATAAAAAGACTAAAGTCAACCAGTCAAAGGTATAAATTAATCAACCAAAAAGAAATGCATTGTATATATAATGCACAAGAAGAGGTTGAGATGAAATTCTCATGTATATTGAATTGCAAAGAAAGAAGAACATGTAATGTATGTAAACGGTGGCCATGAAATGGCCGCCATGAGCATCTAAAATTCCTATCTGATTATGGAGAAAACTCTCTTCACAAAGGAATTCTAGAAAAAATAAAAAGAGAAAGGAAGGGCTTGGCCTTTTATACAGCCGCCAACAAACTGAAACCTTAAGTACCTAATAACGTACAATCACCTATGAACGTACACTTACCCTAAAAGTGTACATTAACCCTAAAAGGCATGATGGGCATGCCCGTAACTGGCCATCATGTATGAGGCCATGTACATGCATGACAATTATCGTGACGTATGGTGTTGTAAAGGTGTAAATCCATAGTAAATTCTACTAACCAAAAACACTAAAGTCATTCAAAGGTATAAATTAATCAACCAAAAAAAGATACATGCACATATATATAATGCACAAGAGGAGGCTAAGATGAAATTCTCATGTATCCCCCCCCCAGACCTGAGCCAGGAAAAACACGGCATGGTCTAAGTAGGAATCAAGGTGCTGTAGGAGAACATGATGAACATTACCAGTTGCCAGCATGAACTTAAGTGAGCTCCGGCTTAAGGTAAAAGAGGTGGTATCCACCATTACAGTTATCGCAAAGCAGCATCTGATCAACATCATCTGTCCTCTAACATACCTGACATGGATAATCAAGTGGAGCAATCCAAGTCGACATGATGATGGTAGGATCCAAGTTCGGCAAGTGGTAGGGTGCACAATTTTTGGAATGATCCCGAATTGTGCATCTGTTAGCTCCTTGCAACTCCAACACACCTGAAGGCCTGATTGCCTTAATCTTCAAGATAGTGCAACTAGAAAAAATGTCTAGAGTATCATCGGGTTGCCGCTGGAAATACATAAAATCACCAACATCAAATTGTCTCACCTTAGGTTTGTAACTGCCACCTCGTGTGTGTGCATATCATAAAGCGTCTCGATGTTGTGCAATGGGCAGGATCTCCATGGCCATGGGCATAACCCTCTTGGATTTCTGCAATGACCCTAGCCCAAATGGTTGGGGAGTCCAAGTCCACAATCTGGTCCATTTGAACATCAATGGAAGAGGGTGGAATGGGATGTCTCCCAAAAAGTAAAAAGTAAGGAGAAAAATGAGACAAAGAAGCATGTTTGGACATCCTGTAACCCATGGCGATGTAAGGGAGGGCTAGGTCCTAATCCTTTTTGTTCCTAGTGAGGCAAATTTTCTAAAGTCCCTTCTTGCATGTTCGAACCATCTTCTTTGCGAGGCCATCAACTTGGGGATGATCTTTTGAAGTCCAACAATGGTCAATGAGAGCATGGTTAAGTAGGTCTTGGAATTCTCCCCTGAATTTTGATCCTTGATTAGTAAGGCATTCAGCATAAGCCCCAAACCTACTTAGGACCTATTGTAAGAAAGTTTGGCTGGTGTTGTGTGATGACTTGTTTAATAGCGCAACAAGTTCAACCCACTTTGAAAAATGTTCAATCATAATCATGATGTAGACATTACCCCTGGAGGTCTGTGGTAACTTTCCAGCTAAATCACATGACCAGCAATAGATCATGCCCTGAATAAAGAGTGGAGAAAGCATGAGCTGTCGAGAGGAGAAAGAAATTCTCACCCTATCACATTGTTCACACCTAGCAATGATGTTTCGGACTTGAACATACATACCTCTCCAATGGTAATGAGGAGCAAGAAGACTATAAGTACGTTTAATTCCAAAGTGTCCAAGCTTCGAGTGTACCTTCTAAATAAGACCAGGTCGTTCATGTGGTGGAGGAACCACTCTATTGCCTTGTGGTAAGCATCAAACGAGGTGATTGTCCCTCCATGAGTAGCGTTTAGACCGTTGTTGTATGCGATCCCGATGACTTGATGTAACTTCGGGAGGGTATTGCCCATGCTAAAGAAACTTCAAAGTGTCCAAGTCCTGCCATATATCCACAATGGGATGCTCAACCAAGTTACATTGTACTAGTGCAAGATAATTAGATGCATCAAATACATGTATTGTTGGAATCTGGTCGAAGTCTTACCTGGCTTTTGAGAAATCTTCAGAGGTAGTGAGGGGTCTTCGCAACATGGTATCCGCGTTTTGATGTGTAATACCAGGTCAACGAATAACCTTGAACTCATACTTTTGAAGTATAAGCGCCCAACGAGCTAACTTACCAGTAAGCTTATCGTTGGTCATCAACCACTTGATAGGCTGGTGGTCGGTATACAAAGTAAAATTGGTGCCATAAAGATAGGGCTTGAAATGTATGACGGCCCATACAACAATAAGGCACTCCCCCTCGTATGAAGAGTAGTTGCTCTCAACCTTGTTGTTGTTTCGAGATGCATAGGCGATAACATATTCCTTGCCTTCCTCATCAAGTTGGCTAAAAATAGCTCCAATACCAAGAGCATTCCAGTCAATGTGTAGAATGAAGACCTTGTTGAAATCAGGTCTTCTCATAATGGGGAACTCTGAAAGCTTTTTCTTGAGTGTGTTGAAAGATTCTTGAGTCCCATCATTCCATGTCCAAGTAACATCCTTCTTTAACAATACATAGAGAGGATGAATAATAGTACTGAAGTCTTGGACATAAATTCTATAATAATTACATGATCTGATGAAGCTCCTCAAGGTGTGAACATCAGTAGGATTGGGCATATCCAAAATGGCTACTACTTTGGCCCAATGAGCCATAGTACCATTTGGCAAAATTCTGTGTCCAAGGTAGATTACTGACGTGACAACGAACTCACACTTTTTAGGATGGATCTTCATATTAACTTCATGGAACCTCTTGAATAACTCTTCAAGATGAGCCAAATGTTGCAGGAGTCCTTTGTTATGCACTAGGACATCATCTATGTAGCATTTCAAAAAATCCCCCTTCGAGAACCTAGTCCATGACTTGCTGAAAGAAAACAGGTGCATTCTTCAATCCAAAAGGCATCACAAGCCATTCCCATAACTTGTTGTTTCCATGGAATGTCGTTTTCTTGCGATCCTTCATAGTGAGCACAATTTGGTCGAAGCCTTGCCTTAGATTTATAATTGTGAAGATATTTGAGTCTCCAATGCTATCAAACAGTTCTTTAAGGATGGGCATGGGGTATCTTTCCTGAGGTGTAACTAGGTTCAAAGGCTTATAATCCCTACACATCCTTTTCTCAGTCCATAATCCAGTTGAATCCTTCTTTGTTGGCATTATTGTAGCGGTTGTGAAATCAGAACTTGATGGCTAAATGAGACCGACTTCATGGAGCTCTTTGCATCTTTCATCTACTAGTTCCCACTCATGCTTGCTCAACCTATGCTTCCTCCAATAAACGAGTGTCTCATTTGTAAGGTCTATAGAGAACTACATGGTCTTATACCTACCTAAGTCTTTCATTGAGAATGCAAACACATTCTCGTATTTAATTAGCAAATCTGTGACCTGGTCTCTTTCCTTCTTGGTGAGTTGGTTCCCCATAACGAAAGGGTAGTTGGAAACACATGGAATGGAATTGGAAAATGTGTTTGAAAAACCTAGTGTATTGGGTTTTCCACTATCCAACTATGCAAATTCGTAGAAGGTTGTAATTGATTATCTAGAAGTTGATGTACCTCCAGGTGTATCAGACAAAACTTGAGTCAAATTACATGGTACCTCTTCCCCCCAACACTAAGAGTGAAATGTACAGTGTTGAAGATAGGCAAGTGTATTTGGTCGAGGTGCCATGTGATTGCATCGCCAAAACTGTAAGCTGATTGAATCAGTGTTGGTGTTGTGTACATTTGAAAGAGTACACATGTAACCAACAACCATGTAAGGGAGTTTAGGTCCATGTCTTTCCCCAGTAGAGCGTTACATTCCAATCTAATCACCTTAGTGTGACTAGTAGTGCTAGCTTGGAACCCCATAGCCCTTTCTCTTTCTTCTAGGCTTAGTTCATCCCAAGTGGTTGAAGCATGACGATACACCAGACCTGGTCCATCTCCTTGAAAGGCATGTGCTCTTGGGAAGGAAACAAAGGTGGGCCAAACACCTCTTGGTTTTCTTATTGTGTTCGAAGGAAACCAAGGAGGTTTCTCTTGCCTTGTAACTAGTTGGCAAAAACTCTAATCATCCAAATATGTGAGAAACCTACAAGTTGGGGTCTTTGATGGTGTATCTCAGAGCCAGTTGCAGAACTGAGAATGGTGCTAAGTTGGGCCACTAGTTGCGCAACCGGTGCGCATAGGAGCCACATTGTGTTGCATCGAGTGGAGGGGCTTTCCAAGGTAATGCTTGACCAACATGTAGTGCTCCTGGACTTTCTCCCTTTGGTCAAGCTGAGAAGGGGTGTTTTCAATTACATAACCAAGTGTAGGAAAAATGGATTGAGCCCAAATGATTAATCGTACCATGTCCGTGAAGAGTCTGAATCTTGTGTCACTCAAGCCTTTTCCAAATCCAATTGCTGAAAATCCTTGACACTCCCAACTTGAAATGATGAGGTCTACAGGGCCAAGTAATTCCATATGCTTCTTCTGAATTAGTTGTATGTCAAAAGGCAAGAAAGTGAAACTGGCTTTCCATGCGGTGGTTGAAAACTGTTGTGGAAATCTAGCTGTGAGCTCCATCATTCTTGATGCCGCCACTTGTTTTGCAATAGGATCAATGTCTACATAGAAATACCTTCAAACCACCGTCCCTGACTATAATAGGGCTTCAAAACCTGTACCAATACCACCAAAGAGCTCTAGTAATATAATCCCCTCCTTAGGCGGTGTCAAGGTGATTAGCTGACGAAGTACTGGTTTAATCGGTTTGCCATGGCTTTTAAAACTACACAGAGATTTGACCAAGGGCTCCTGGGCTACTTTGAACCTATGTAAAACCTCTTATCTGTGTTGAATGTCAGTAGGAACCACCTTTAAGCTTTTAGTAACTTGAATGTAAGTTATCTCCTCTTCATCTTCGTCTATCCATTTGTGGCTAGTTTGTTGGATGTAAGAAATAGTGTGTGCTTCCTTAAGCATATAATGGTGAGCCATAGGACTATGGTTCCCATGTAAATCAAGGGGTATGTATCCCAGGTGGTGGCCATTAGTCTCCCAATCCACTTGGTAGTACACATGCTTGAACCAATTATCAATTATGAAACCTGGTGGAAACAGGGCCTTTTGCCCAATGAACATATCATAACTGGTGTCATTAGTGACTAAACATCTAACTTGTAAGCAAAGCTCATGATTTGGTCCTTCATTGAAGTTAAGTGCAATCAAATCTGAGCTTTCCCCAAGTACCTCCTTTACGCTCCTACTAGTGGTGCGAATCTGCCACATAGATTTTCGTAGTTTGGATTCAAATATGCCCATCTTCTTGGCAAATTGAACTCCAAAAATCACTGGTTGGGCACCTGTATGAAAAAGTACCATTCTGGGTGTATGTCCTTCCACTTAGATTGTTGACCCAGTATTGTCGACAATGGCAACTCTGATGGCGATGGAAGTTCTCTCACTAGGCACCACCTTTGGAAATGAGTGAGAGACTTTGTGGAGAAAAGGGTTATCCACAACACCTTTGTTGAGTAACAAATCCATAATTGAAGTGTTTTTAACTCCTTTCTGATATGTGAATGTAGAATTAGAGGTAGGAGAGCCCATTAATTTAACCATGTTAGAACTAGAGACCAGACAAATGCCATTTGTAACATGTGAGCCAATCGAGTGTCTCTCCAAGGTGTTGGATGGGACCCCTGTAACATGTGGATCAACGATTGGTAAAGGACCTGATGTAGTGTTCAAGGTATCCTCTAGTACTATAATTATGTCCTTCATGCTTAGCTTCAAATCTTGAAAACTAAACAACGGTGTACTCACAAGCTTTTGCGCCATTTCACGCATTTGAAGTTGGCACTCCATAAGTTGATCAGTGGAAAATTATGTGTTTTCCTGATGTACATGTACTCCTGGGACATGGGAATTTGATGCCCTAGCAACTTGTGGTGTAGTAGTCTCCTCCCCCCTCACCAACAAGGTGCGTTCTTCTTCTGTGTTGAGAGGATGAAAAGATTGTGGCATGACTGCTCAAGCTCCTTTAACCTTGGTAATAAGACTTGAACCAGGTGCGAGTTCATCAATTTGAATTATCTGCCTAGTGGCAGAAACTTTGGGTGCCACATTAGCCTCTTGTGCCACGACATAAGAAATGCAAAAAGAAGTAGCAAATTTTGGTGTGAGATTATAATTATGTGCACTAGAAATAACATACTCCCTAACCATGGCATCGTGTGGGAGGCCATAAAATGACCTAGGAGGTCCCTCTCGTGATCTTGAACCTTTTACAGGTTGGGCATGACTAGCTAGTTGGGAAGACTTGCTTTTTAGATTAGCAAGTTGGGCCTTTAATGATTCGAGTTCATTTTGCAAAGTTTGAACTTGAATGGCATGGGCTTGAAGCACCTCCCTCTTGTTAGCATTGTGCTCTTTCTTCTTAGCATTCTTATTGGAATTACCCTTGGTGGAGAAAGCTTAAGTGGAAGGTTGAGGTGCCTTGGCTTTTGGTTGAGGGGCAACATAAGATGCTGGTAGATTTTGCTGTGGTATTTAGAGTTGCTTCCTTTCTGAAAATTTGGCAAAACAAACAGCTTCATGATGTCCTTCTTTCCCACAGCAATCACAAAAGAGATCCTCCGAAGGAATGTTGCACTCACTTACTTTGTGAGTAGGATTGCCACAGTAGTTGTAAGAAGGTAGGATGGGTGTAGTCGAGTGCACTGCTTTAACCTTTGAAGAAGAATGTGATGATCTGGTTGGCGTAGCTGGTGGAGGCTGAAGCCTTGAACGTGAGGGAGGCCTTAGAGTATTAGCCTCATAGTGTGCATGAGCTAGTTCTAGCTTTTCAAAAATTTCGTACACATCCAACAAAGTGTACAAGTTTTCACATTCTGCAGAAACTCGTTGCAAAACCTGCGCATGGAATGTCAGAGTACCTTCTAATGAACGAAGATACAGATGGGTAGCTTCTAGTTCTGTGATGCTTAGAATATCCTCTTTAAGCTTGAGAAGCCTTCTTGACGCACTCCCAACTCCTTAAAGGACTCAAATGTGAGCCCAAGTAGAAAACATCGGAAGAAGGAGGAATCAAAGCACGTTCCCTAACTCACAACACTTTGAGGGGTAGAGGGGCGTGTTGGAGCTCCGGGATGGGATTAGGAAGAGTTGACAAGCTTCACTCACTCACACTGACGCACTCCCAAGCCCCTTGTTGAACCCACTTGAGGGTCTAACTATGTAAGGTTGCGGAAAGTTGGGACTTGAGGGTCGCTCCCGACTTCTAGCACTAAAAGGGGGTAGAGGGGCGTGCTAGAAGTCCCAGGGTTAGACTAGGGAGAGGGACTAGATTATCAAGCTCGAATTTGCATCCAAAACCAATCACAAGAGGGTTAGTTAACATTCGGGGACACCCTTGGGTGTTGGGACAAGTCACGGGCACTTTGACACACAAGACTCACCACGGCCCGGACTTGGGGGAAGCCACCACCTTCCCCCATATAGTATTCTCTGTGTCTCACCGTTGAGGCTACATCCGAATGGCTCTTTTTCCTGGGACTCCCAAGTTGGAGTCCTGAAATTATCCCGGGTTGGAGTCTCGGGACTTTGGATGCTCATAGCTCCTCGCCCCAAACTCGGATCAGGACGAGGTCTAAACCAAAGTTGTAGCTCTCATCAACAACTTTCTAACGCCATGTTGCACTCCTTCAGGCCACATCGGGAAGAGGTCGATTCTTGACTTTTAGTCGTCGGGAGTCAAATTGGCAATTTGACTCCCGGCCCTTCTTTTGCCCATAACTTGAGCTGCAAATGTCCAAATGGCACATGCGAGGTCATTTTGGACATTTACGCTTTGAGATCTTTCCAATGACATAAAGAATGCACAAATGCAAAGAGATTTGACCCCTAAAATCGTCTTCTGAGTTTTTGGGAGTCCCGGAGGACGCAATTTTCGCACTTTTGGGAGTGTGAGTTGCATTCTCACACTTAGCCCCAAAGTGGGGTTGCGACACACATGGGTTTGCACACAACCCACACAAAGTGGTTAGTGCATAGTTGGAACACCCTTGGTGCTAAGACGAGCCACAGGCAACACGGACACACAAGACTCACCACGGCCCGGACTTGGGGGAAGCCACCACCTTCCCCCTTATAGTATACTCTATGGCTGGCCACAGAGCCTACATCCAAATGGCTTTTCTCTCCCGAGACTCCCGAGTGGGAGTCCCGAAATCCCGTCAGCTAGGACTTCCGCGACTTTGGAGCCCCATAACTTTGTGAGCAGACCTCCGATTGAGGTGCGGTCTAAAGCAAAGTTGTAGCTCTTGTCGAGAGCTTTCCAACGATATGTTGCACGTTGTCTATAAACAAATAAATCAGGTCGATTCTTGACTTTTTCTGGCCAGGAGTCGTCAGGAGTCAAATTGGCAGTTTGACTCCCGGCCCTTCTTTTGGCCATAACTTGTGTTTTAGATGTTTGAATGAGCAATGCGAGATCATTTTAGACATCTACGTTCTAAGAGCTTTCCAATGATATAAAAAACGGTACAAGACATTGAATTTTGACCCCTCAAATTGCTCTCTGAAGTTTTGGGAGTCCACCGAGATTCCATCTCCCAAAGTGGTAGTTGCCTTGGGAGTGTGAGGGTTCATTCCCTCATACTCCCTTATACTTTCTAACACTCTTGGGAGTTTGTGATGTGACTCCCATGCTTCTTCTTCATGCTTTGACTCCCGGGCTTCCTTCCTTTTGGCCTGCAACCTTGCAATGCCTTTGCTTTGACTCCCGGGCTTCCTTCCTTCCTCTAAGCTTGCAACCTTGCAACCCCTTTGCCTTGGTCACGAGCCCAAAGCTAGGGTTGCGACACTTTTATAGAGCATCTTGAGGGTTTCATCCTTCTACCGAAAGAAAATGGTGAGTTATAGAATTTTTTCAAAACTCTTCACTGAAGATTTCAGTTCAAGAACTCAAAATAATTCCCCCACTGGATAGCAAAAGCTGGTGCATCGATGGTGGGAGGAATGTTTGCGGTAGCGGCAATGAGTTGTTGAGGACAAATGTTTACTAAGGTAGGTACCGGGTCTCGATTATTGGGCACAGTCCCATGATGTGCAATTGCAGCTTGAAAGGCAGTGCCGATGGTTGTGGCGTAAGCTATATTGGGAATTTGGGTGATGCCCAAATTCCTTGCAGAATGTTGTTCGTAGACATCCAATGCCTCATAGTGCACATAACGGGCCAATTGTTTAAATGCAAACGCCTCAGTGTAATTAGCGCCATACTTTAGCTCCAATTCATAAACCACAGTTGAGAATGTTGCTTTGAACTCCTTTTAGAAATGGTACCTGGCCTTCTGCTGAACTTTTCAATTCTCCCAGAAAAACTGCTAACTTCCATGGTGTATATGGGTGTAGAGGTTACGGCTTGGAACAGAATATATGGTGATGGTGTGAAAGCAAATGCAACAACAGGTGTACCCCACTGATTAACCCCTCCAAATGGACTTTGATGTACCATTGATGTAGTGTAACCTGAACATAAATTCCTGGTAGGAGTTGTATTGGATGACGGTGGTGTTGAGGATGCTTGATGGTGTTGTCGTGAAAATTGTGAGTTTAAAGAAATCGGCTTAAAGGATTGTGTGTTATTTCGTAGCTCATACCTGGGCTCTGGTTAAGCGGTAGTGCTCTCATCATCCGAGGACACGATGTTGTCCCATGCCCCAAAATTTTGTAATAATACACAACACTAGCTACAAAATTCTAACACAACATATGGTTTGAAAAATACAATGTGTCGTTGCGAATGATTGGCGATAGACAAACGTCGAACGGAGCTTAAACAAATGTCCAATGAAGACCAAACGAAAGTTGGACGAAAGTCAAATAGATGTCGGATGGAAAGGTAGGACAATAGGACATAAAATGCAGAACACAAGACCACAAAGATGTAGAACGGCTAAACAGCAGGATGTAGGACGGCAGTTGAACGAAAGTTGCAAGGAACTTGAACGGATGTCGGACGAAAGTCAAATGGACTGCCGACAAAAGTTAGACAGACGTCGGACGGAAGTTCGATGAAAGTTCGACGAAAGTCAGACAGAAGTCTGATGAAAGTTTAACAAAAGTTCGACAAAAGTCCGACGAATGTTAGACGGACAAAGGTCGATCACTGCTGTTGCGATGGTAGGCGGCGACACTACGATGATGCCTGGTAACTTGCGACGCTACAATGATGGCCGATAGCCCGTGACGCTATGGCGATGGCTGGCAGCTTGCGATGCTATGGCGATGGTTGGCAACTTACAACGCTATGGCAATGGCTAGCAACTTGCGGTGCTACGGCGATGGCCGGTAGCACACTGCAGCTTGTGGCATTGTGGCGATGGCTGACAACGTGCTATAGCTCACAATGCTACGGCGATGGCCTGTAGTGCGCTGGAGAAGCAAAATTTTTGTTTGTTTTACTTGGCAGGTTCAAGACCGCCTCCTCCTGTGTCTCTGCACAAAAGAGAGAAAAAGAAAAAAAAAAAGAAAGAGAGCTTTGAAACCTATTCAAGGATCTCGACTTTGTTGGTTGGTAGAAATGTAACAACACAAGCTCCCTCCGGCAGTAGTAACACCAACAATGGCAACACTAAGAGCAAAAACTCAAGAACTCAAAGGCAAAATAAATTTGCCATTTTCAACATTAAGCAACAAATAGTAGAGTTTTTTTAGAATTGAATTGCAAAGAAAGAAGAACATGTAATGTATGTAGACGGTGGTCGTGCAATGGCCATCGTGAACATCTAGAAATCCTATTTGATTATGGAGGAACTCTCCTGACAAAGGAATTTTAGAAAAAATAAAAAGAGAAAAGAATGGTTTGACCTTTTATATAGCCGCCAACAAATTGAAACCCTAAGTACCTAATAATGTACACTCACCTATGAATATACACTTACCCTAAAAGCATATATTAACCCTAAAAGGCATGATGGGCATGCCCATAATTGGCCATCATGTATGAGGCCATGTACGGGCATGACAATCAACTAGTAAATTAAATAAATAATAATAAATGAAACTAATTAATAAAATTATTAAATAATTTAATTAAAGCAAAAAAGTGCATCATTATTCATTAAAATAATAATAATAATAACTCTAATGCTTTATTATTATTAGTAAAATTTTCAAAAAATTAATAATTTAACAATTAAAATAAATTGATAATTAGGAAATTAATATTAAAATAAAATATTTAATATTAATATTAAATAAATAATAATATGATATATTAACTATATCATATTAACAAGAAATTATTTTATATTCAACAAATAATTATAAAGTAATCATTTTTATTAAATAATTTATAATTTATAATTTTCTAGCTAAATATTTGTTAATATTAACTAAGTAATTAAATAAATAACTTATAGTAGCATAAAATACTTAAATTAGTTAATAAAATAATAAAATATGGGATCATATTAAATGTCAATGATTAAAAATTTTAATTTAATAATATACTAAATTATTAATAATTATATATTATTAATACATGATATTATTGTTATTGATGTATTATTACTAATTATTAATTAATTATTAACTTTGTAATTAATTTGTAATTTTAATAACTATTATTTATATTAAATATAGTAGGTAGTTCTACCTATTTAACTATTTACTTACCAACTTACTTAACTTATGTAGTCACAATGTATGCAAAATTTATATTTAAATGATTTAATATAAAATAATTAAATTCTTGGATATATAAATTTACCTTATATATGTTCCAAATCACCTTATATACATCAAAGGTACATGTACATCATATAGAAGTAACAAAGTTGTGACTACTTTTGTAGCTAATTGGACATATAAGTTTTTTCTTGGATGAAAACCTTAAGAAAGTTAATCAACACAAAAAAATGTAAAACCTAATGGTTACAAATTAGTTGCACCATAGTTGAAAAAATAATAATAGATTGAAATAGATGGTGATTGGGTGCAATCACAATCAAATGAGTTAATGGTGACAAAGGATTCAACACAAATGGGTTCTTTGTGGACATTTTCATTTTTTCATAGAAAGGAATTTTTGAAGGATATTTTTTGCAACATGTTCCTAAAAATATTTACAATTCCCCCAATAAATTACATTATTTGTGTTAACTCTTTTGAATAAATACGAAAAGTTTAAAAATGTACCAATTTGTTAGATTTTACATTTCATTTTGAAAAATGATCATAATTTTAAATCATGCTAAAACATGATAATTACTTTAAACTTTATTTTTTTGTATCATAAGCCACAATTTTGTTCATATGTCATGCACATTATGACCCATTTACATCTAGCAAATGGTTTTTGAAATTCGAACATTGTAAAATTCTATTTTAAAATTAATTTTTTTTAATTACCACGATTTTAAAATCATGATTGCTTTTCATATGTGGATGGTGGGTTATCATCATTTCAATTATTTTCCCATCAAAAAATTTTATTAAAAAAGTATTTAGCCTAAGGCTTTATAAAATTGATTTTTGGGTGTTAAAGTTCAAAAGTCATCTATTAAAGCCAAAACTCAATTTATTAAATTAAAGTGGCATTATATAGATATGTTTAACAAAATTGACAATTTTTTAGTCCTCCAACATGGTTTTTGGCTTATTTGACTATGATCATACCTAACTAATTGTAAAAATGACGAAACGTAATTGGAAATTACATTTAGTCATATATAATCACGAATTAGATGGTTGCATAATACAAGATTTCTTCTAATGTAACACAACAATGTAAAATTTGAAGAATTATATTTTAATTACTAATGTTTTTCAATTAACAAATGTTAAAAAATGGCTTCCAATCTTTGTGTGTTTGCCAAATTTCATTGATTGATTGAATACTAACAAACTATTATTTTATTTGCACGAACAACTAGGTTGAATGTGAGAAAATTGACATCAATGAACTTGTGAAAAGATGGATGCCAAAATATCTTTTTCAAGTAAAATAACATAATAATGAAAAAACATATTACCACTATAATTGTCGCGACCCTAGCCTTGGGCTCGCAACCAAAGCAAAGGCTTACAAAAGTACAAGCTAAGGGTGAAGCCTGGGAATCACATTTTATGCCTTCGATAATGTAGGAGAGTGTGAGAGAATGAACCCCACACTCCCAAATGAGCTCCCACTTTGGGAGTTGGAGTTTCAATGGAGTTTCAAATTTTTAGAAAGCGATTTTAGGGGTCAAAACTCATTGGATTGAAGAGTTCCTTATACAATTGGAAAGTTGTTGGAACATAAATGTCTGAAATGGGCTCGCATGATTCATTTGGGTATTTAAAACACAAGTTACGGCCAAAAGAAGGGCTAGGAGTCAAATTAGCAATTTGACTTTCGACCACTAAAAGTCAAGAATTGCCCTGATTTACTTGCATGTAGGTGGCATGACACATATTGTTGAAAAGCTCTCCACGAAGGTTACAACTTTGCTTTAGACCTCACCTCAATCGAAGGTTTGCATAAAAAAACTATGGGCCTCCAAAGTCACGAGAGTCCCAATTTTGGAAATTTCGAGACAAAATGACATTTGGATGCTGGCCCCGTGGCCAAATTTAGAGAATACTATAAGGGGGAAGGTGGTGCCTTCCCCCTGTCCAGGCCGTGGTGAGTCTTGTGAATCGGTGTGTTGCATGTGGTTCGTCCGTGCACCAAAAGTGCTCCAACTATGCATTAACCAACTTGTTGTTTGGTTAGTGCAAGTTCGTGTGAATAATTGACTCGCTTGTCACTCGTTCTAGTCCCCATCCCGGAGCTTTAGCACACCCTTCTACCCCCGAAGTGTTGCAAGCCAGGGAATGTACCCCAACTTTTTATCCTTACACTGTTTTCACCTTGGATTCATAATTGAGTTTATCAAGGAGCTTGGGGGTGCGTCAATAACTCTAGAAACAAAATTTATCAATCAATTAACATTTTACTTGAAGGAAGCATTTCAACATTGGAATTATGATGAAAGAATCAATACATCCAAAATTTAATCAAAGTCAACATGTGGAATTGTACAAATATAATTTAAGATTCACTTAATAATTTACTTATTTATAGAACACCCATCAAAGGGATTTGGGGAAAAAACTTTTATATGGGAAGATATATATTAGAAAAATATAGTTTAGAAGTAGCACCATTAAATTTATCAGAAACAAATTGGTGTTAACTTTTGCTAATATGTTCACATATGATGAATGTTATGGAGCAACATAGATAATCCACCATCAAGATGTTTAATATTGAAATAAGTATAGACAATTTAAAGGAAATCATGATAGTTTAAAAAATTAAGGAATTGTTGATGCAACATTGTTGTTATGGTTGGACATGGGTTAACTTTATACACACCTTGAAAAATAATCCAAAAAAAGATAATTGGAACTATTTTGTCAACCAATTCCATGAATTATTAGAAGTTGTACATAGGAATTGATCCTTATTAAAATCCTTGGGAGAACTAGAATTTGGACATTAGAAAAAAAAATTGTAGCTATTTATACTGAAAGATAACAAAACATAAGAAATGGTTATTAGTCTTTTTATGTCTATTGAAATTTACTAAGGTTATTCATATTGTTGTAATAACTAATTACCATCGTGTTCCTCAAAATGGATATTGGTTTCTTGAATTAAGTATTAATAAATTATTATTAAAATGGATGCCATTTGATTTAATGTTAGTGGAATAAACATAAACAACGATATAGGCATAAAACTCATGGGACATTATGAATATTCAAAGTGCAAATGAAATTTGGGATGAACTAATAAAAAAAATGTCCCCAACAAAATAAAATAGGATCTTACCTACTGAACTATTTATGTAGCATAAGCCTATTTATTTATTTACTTACCTATCTACCTACTTAGGCCTACTACCTATTTAGGCTAAACTAAGCTAGGTTAATATGAATAAAGGTCAATGTGTGTCATGTTTATAATCATATTTCCATTCATGTTTCCAGTCATATGTAAATTTGACCACAATTATTGAGGTCCCATACATTAACACTTATGAATACAACCATGTCCATGACTATCTAATATAAGTGACCAATCTAGATTGATTACATAATCATGTAGACATGAACAACACATATGGCTACAAGTGTAGTCATAAATATAATTGTAAAACCATGGTTTTTGTGTAATGGTGTTGCATAATTGGCCTAAGAACAAAATGCCAAAAGAGAATAATGTTGACAATTAGTCAAATAATGCATAGTTAGTAGAGCCATACATAAATTGTAATTTGTAAGTATGTAAAACATAAAAACATGAAAAAAAAAATATAAACAAAAAAACAAAGCAAAATAAATTAAAAATGCAAAAACAAAGAATAAATTGCAAACTCAATGGAAAGTTGGAAACTTGAAACCTTGTGCATGTTAATGTGTTTCCGCAATCAACAACATTAAAATTCATTGATTAAAAATAAAGTTGTAACAATGCAATTTACAACTCACATTGTTACAATGATTTTGACCCACCCCTAAAGGCTTGTCACAACTTGGTATTGAAATTGTTAGTGTGTTGAATTAAACTAGTTACCTAATTAAATCATAGTTAATTTAATGTTAAACTAGATTAATGTAATTAAATGTATTTTAACTTGGAACCAATGTAGATGTGAATGTGATTTTAGTTATTTCATGTTTGGGGATATAAACCTTTTGTGTGTGATTCAAAATGTAATTCATTTACAAACTCACATCAATCAAACTTGAAAACACAAAATTAAAAAAAACAAACACAAAAAGTCATATTGAACATAAACTTTGCATAAACATAAATGAATTGGAAACAAGAATTAAGTGTGTTGTTTGGATGCAATGCACCTTTTAGGGTTTTGGTTGGTATTCAATTTGTAATTCTAGATAATGATATGTGTAGGTGCTAATATGCTAGTGTATGGCAAAATAAACTTTCCAATATGATGTGGTGTGAAAGACCTAAATGCCTTGGGCACATTCCATAGCTCCATGCACGAGGACAAAAGAAGGTGTGTGAGAGTTCCAAGAGGGGATTAAGATGAACTAAATACGTTGAACTCAAGGTGAAGAATTGTAGCAAAAGGACCAAGAGCTTGAAAGAAAGGAAAAAAAGGTCATGTGTTGGGATTCACTTTCCCACATTTGTGATAAACTTGTGGGAGTGTATTTGAGTTTTGGGAAACTCTCATGGTTTTTTTAATCTATTTTCATGCCTTGGCTTTTTTTGCCAACTCAAGGTTAGAATTGCGACAATTCGTGATAAGTCTTTTGTTCTGTTTGATTCCACTTGGAAACATTTAACTTCTTTCATTCCAAGGACATTTTGTTGTCCTTCTAGGGAGTTGGTCATGCACCCAAGTTCAAGTTGCAACACTTTCCCTCACTTAAAAAAAACATCAATGGCCTCATTGATATATTTTGAGATTTCGTTTGAAATCTAATGGTTAGTTCATGGTGCACAATTGGAAGCTAAGTCTTCAACTTTGTTTTCAACTTGACTTCATATTCCTTCATGTTTTTGCCTCAACTTGAAAGCAAGGCTTGTGACATATATTATATGTAACAAATTGCTATTAAAAGCCCAAGCTTCACTCATCTTAAAAAATTGTTTGTAGAGGGTGGTAGATAGAGTTAATGACAAGAAAAAAAAGGGAAAAAAAAATGTCAAATTGTTCAAAGAAAGTAATGATGTTGTTGGTGATGTGAGGGACAAGAGGTTACAAATGCTCATGAAAACATTGGACATTGTGTAATGAAAGTGACATTCCTTGGGCAGGAGGGTGGTTGAAGGTGACATGACAATAGGGTACAAATGGTTTGGGCTATGCACTTTCTGGCGATGTAATTGGTATTGGCTATCTTTAGCTAGTCATGTTAAATGAAGTGACCATCAAGGCCATTGGGGAGTTCAGATGTGGGCAAATTTTTGAAAGAAAATATAAAAAATTTCAAACAAGGTGCTCCTCAAAATCAATAATTTCCATTATCAAAAAAAAAAAAAAAATCATTAAAAAAGAAACATTGGTTGTAAAGGAAGCTTACAACTATAAGCTCTTAACACCCTAGACAAGGTATAGCTATAGAGGGCTTAGGGCCATTTAGACAAGGGTCCGAGGAGTAGGGTCCAATGAAATCAAATATTCCTAGTGGTCAAGAGTTTTAAATTGGTCCCAAGGCCTTTAAAGAAGGGTCCAGGACCAAGACGAATCAAATTGTGATTTAGCTTACATGGCATTATTTTGGAGGGAAAACCAGTTGGTTTGGACCAAAAAAAAAAAAACTTAAAAGAGAGCTCATGGTTTGGAGAATCAAAATGTAAGCTAGGGTCCAAGGTTGTTCATTTCTTTGTTTTGTGCTCTTTTTCATTGTTGTCTTTTATCTTTGTTGCTCAAATTTTGTGAAAATGGAAGACACATCTATGGATTGAGGAGGACAATGTTGAGAGCACGCCAACTCCCCCATTTTTTGATCAATTCTAAAGTTAACATGGTTGGTTTTGTGGATCCTTGTAAGGTGGATACTAGAAAGAGAGCATTTTCAGCCTTTCCAAGTGCATGAAATGAAGGTGAAAACAAAAAGTAGAAAAAACCATGAAAGAAAAGAAGAAGAGAGAAAAAACCAAAAGTTAACCTAATCCTTTCACATGTCAATCGCAAAAATTTGATATTGGACCCTCAAATTGGACCCCATGCCTTTAGACAAACTCATTGTACCTTAAGAAAAAATGTTCTTTTAAATGTGAAGAGGGGTCCAATTCGAGGTTCAATTTGCTTCCAATTGGTCCCTGGGCTTTTGGTCCCTGGACCGTTGTCTAAAGTGGCCCTTAGTTTGAAAGTAAGACATACTGAAACTCATTCATGGAGTTGTCTTCCCACTACACAAGAATATGGTACATATACTATTATTACATAGGTAGCTGGTTGCATGGAATTAAACCATTGTAAACTAATTCATGGGGGGATGGGATTCACATGATAAAAGGAGGGTCGGTAGGGCATATATCTAATCTTTTTCCAAGGAAGGAGAGCGCTTTGCTTTGCCTGTCTTCAAGCTTAACCACAAGTCTAAAACAAGGATTGTCTAAAATAAGATTGCCCACCAAGAAGAAGACTTATTAGAGTTGTCAAAGCAAAAGGACCCCACAGCATGGAACAAAATGGAGCTGTGGCCCCCTGACCCAAATAAGTATTCATGTGAACAGTTCATCTTAGTTTTGTGTGTGGGTGTGTGTATGGGATCAGCCTTTTCCTTACTTGCCAATAGGTCAAATTTTAAAATAAAACAATTGAGAATCAAGTTTATTTTTAGGGTTTCAATAGCCAGAAGAAACCGAGGAAAAATTGCCAGATTTGCTATATTTGGTTCCAGTAAGTGGTAATGAGATTTAGCATTCAATGGTGATAGTTTTTTAGAACCTGTCTAAACAGCCCCCCCCCCAAAAAACTAGTTTAAAAACTGCTACCAAACTAACAGCAGAGTCCAAACGTTTTCATTAAAGAAATTCTCGAAATTTGGTATAATTTAAAAAGAAAAACTGGAGTATTTGGACAGAATATTCTCTTTTGATTTCTATATTTTGCACCAAAAAAATTCCTGAAAGGATGACAAATTTTTTTTTTTGTGTTTTATATATTGTCTGTAGCCAGATTTGGCTAAATCTTCCTAGGGATGATTGCCACATTTTTCTACATCTTCCTATGGCTGATTGCCACTTAGCTTGCATAAAACAAATCCTTTTAAAAAAACACTGGTATCAGTCACGGTTTTTTTGATATTAAATCTTGGCTAATTTTTTTCCAATAAGTAGAAAAAAAAAAAGTCGAATTAACACTAGCCAGAAAAAAAATAAAAATTCCATACCTACTACTACTACTAGTAGCCTACTACAACCCATTGATGTAAAAGAGAAGAAGAGAGCAGGTAGCCCAACTTCCAAGTGGGTAGTACATACGTGGTTAGCAGTAAATTGCAAAGGGGGTATGGTGGTGGGGTGGGTGAGGCGCAAGGGTGGGGGGAGGGAAGGGTGTTTTTGGAATTAGTAAATCAATGAATGAGTCATTGTTGGGAGGCTGCCGGATCGTTACATGGACAAGTTGCTGCAGCTGCTACTTTTTGAAACTACTTCGTCGGATATGAAACAAGGTGAAACATTTAGTTGCCGGCAGCTTGCCTCCTTGTTGCCGCTCCGGGCTAAATCCAGCGTCATCAGCAGGCTTTAATTAGGTACGCACTTTACTAATTATAAGCAGTGGATGCCAGCCAGCCAGCCCATGAATATTGAATCTGAAAAAAAAATTGTCACAACAACAATGGGGTTGTAAAGGAGGGGGGTGGGTGGGGGCC